>Ga0182004_10002879_pt1 | contig 13529 bp, 7 predicted proteins | sample Sormic07211540_1_FD_120479 | JGI IMG/M metagenome (GOLD analysis project Ga0182004, IMG submission 120479) | Endophyte microbial communities from Sorghum bicolor roots, Mead, Nebraska, USA - 072115-40_1 MetaG | ecosystem: Host-associated > Plants > Roots > Unclassified | place: USA: Nebraska...
AAAAAAAAATTGTTTCGGCTGAATGTTTGAAAAATCATAGTGAATTATAGAAAAGTCATAAAATAGAAAATTCAATTGTTTTGGACTTTAAATGAGTAGATCTACACAGTGAACATATAATATGGTATACCTTAGAACAAAATATTTGATATGACTTTAGAGTTTAGATATATGCTCTTCTGTAATTAATTGGAATATTTCATAGCTGCAGTTTCAATTGGTCCAATTGTGATGAAATTTTTATGATGGGCTAATTATTGTGTGATTTCAACTGTAGTAAAAATTTCATACTCATTGGATCATGTATAGCTTAGTTATAGATTTAGTTATATTTAACAAGCATAAACTTAATGGTACGACAACTAGATCTCACTGAAAGTTTGAAGATAACATGATAGGATGATTCAAAGTTGGCTACTTCGAACTGAGTTCATCAAGTTCAAAAGATAACATCCATGAATGTTAACTAGGTTCAAAAAGTTCGTCTTGCCAATTACAGATAAATTGTACAATTAGTTGTTATTTTTATTTATATTTAATGTTCTATATATGCACCGTAAGATTCGATGTGACGAGAAATGTGATTTTTTTTTGCAAAATCTTTTTTGGAAACTAAACAAGGCCTTGGTCAGACCACAATATAAGTGGTATGGTGTCAGTGTCTCAGTGAAGATTTTTATCTTGCAACTTCTGATGCTGTAATAAGCGAACTGATGGAGGAAAAAAGAGAGGATGAAAGCAAGAGACAACGGACCGATTGAGTGACAATGAGGCATAATTAATAGAGAGACGTTGAGCCGTGGGCCCAAGACTCTTAGAATAGATCCCTATTTACCACCATGAAAGCAAGAGGTTAGCTGCAGATGAAATAGTTTTCGTGTATCCACGTCCCAAGGTCCTCATGTGTCATGTCATGTTGATGAAACCAAAGACGAGGTGGAGTACAAAATGTCGTCTCCACGTGCGCTACTAGTCGTACTTCACTACACTCGCTTGTGTCCACTCTCTCCAAGACCAGGCCAAGCGCTCGCAAACAAACACGACGTGGCGTATCGTATCGTATCCAGCACGCAGACAGGCGTTACCACTCCTCGGACCTCGGGTGCTGGGGGCCGGTCGTCGTCTCCGTGTGTGTTGTGCTTATTGTGCGGCGCTAGCTTGCTGGCGACACGGAGCACCATGGCAGCGGGGCTCGGTTTCTTGAAGGCCGTGGCGCTGGTGCTAGCGCCAGTCGTGCTCGCCGTCGTGCTGTACAGTCCCAGGGACTTCTCGCCGGCTCCGATGCCGCCGGAGTACTCGTACGGGCCCGACGTGTCCGCGCCGCGGCACGAGCGCCGCGCGCTGCAGCGCAGCGAGCGCGTGGGCGAGGGCCGCCTCCCGGGCCCGGAGGACCTGGCGTTCGACGCCGCCGGAGGGTGGCTGTACACGGGGTGCGCCGACGGGTGGGTCCGGAGGGTCAGCGTCCCAGGCGGCGACGTCGAGGACTGGGTCCGGACCGGCGGCCGCCCGCTCGGTCTCGTGCTCGCCTCTGACGGCGCTCTCATCGTCGCCGACGCGAACATCGTGAGTGGACATCGAAAACAAAACACCCTGCTTTTCACGATTTCATCCGTGAACCAATGGTTCTTGACAGGGGTTGCTGAAGGTGAGCCCGGACCCGGACAGGAAGGTGGAGCTGCTGACGGACTCGGCGGAGGGCCTCAAGTTCGCGCTGACCGACGGCGTGGACGTGGCCGGCGACGGCACCATCTACTTCACGGACGCGTCGTACAAGTACAACCTCGACAACCACATGACGGACATCCTCGAGGCGCGGCCTCACGGGAGGCTCATGAGCTTCGACCCGTCCACGCGGCGGACGGCCGTGCTCGCGCGCGACCTCTACTTCGCCAACGGCGTCTCGGTGTCGCCGGACCAGAGCTCCCTCATCTACTGCGAGACCGTGATGTGAGTGCTTGCTCACTATTCCCTTCGCTTCCCCCGCCGAACTCGTGACAGATCTGTGCCTGTCGCTGTCTCGACGATTCTCACGGCACGGCATGTCCTGCGCACCTGACCTCGATCTTCAACTTCCGTATGCGTGGTGATGCAGGAAGAGGTGCTCGAGGTACCACATCGCCGGCGAGAAGAAAGGCACGATCCAGAAGTTCATCGACAACCTGCCGGGATTTCCCGACAACATCCGTTACGACGGGGAAGGCCGCTACTGGATTGCCCTGTCCGCGGTAACATCGTCACAACCTCTTGTCCTCATCATCGGAAATCTTGCTTTTGCCAGGCAGAGGCAGTTGACTCCATCGTGTTTGTGAACCTGCTGGCTGCAGGGGAGGACTCTTCAGTGGGACTTGCTGATGAAGTACCCCTTCATCCGGAAGCTGGTGTACCTCGCGGAGAAGTTCGTGGCGGTTCCCCATGCGCTGAAGAACTCCGGGGCGATGAGCGTGGCACTGGACGGGAAGCCGGTGACCATGTACAGTGACCAGGGCCTCGCCCTCGCCACCGGCTGGCTCAAGGTCGGCGAGCACCTGTACTACGGTTCACTGACGGAGTCGTACCTCAGCAAGATCGACCTCACTAAATCTTCAGTCGAATAATAATCGTGTTTGCTTGACTTTCTTTTGGACAGCGGTTAGATTTGAAATCTAAGTACAGTTGTATGATTGGATACATCCCTCTTTACTTCTGTTATTATAATAAGTACGCTTGCTCTGGTCCGACTGCCACTCACTTGAATACGATTGGATACATTTTTTAAAAAAATGTCAGTCCCAAAATAAGGGGTATTTGGGTGGGAGCATTTTCGTTTTATTGGCAGTTAGTGTTCAATCATGACTAATTAGGCTTAAAAGATTCATCTCGCAAATTATTCTCTAGCTATGTTTTTTTTGTTTTGGAAATAGTCTATATTTAATACTTCATGTATGTGTCCAAACATTCGATATGATAGGCGGTAAAGTTTATCGGCATGAACTAAACATGGCCTAAATGATGTTTACCGTATATCTTAAGTCAAACTTTGACCTTATTTATATAAAAAGTACTAATGTTTATGATACCAATTGGTCAATAAATATATTTTCATATTCTACTTATTCGGTCTCATAAATATTAATGTTATTTCCTATAAATTTTATCTAACTTTTTTTTTGTCAAACTTGAAATGATTTGACTTAGGATAAATCTAAAACATCACTTATTTTGAGAAGAAAGTAACGAAAGAAATATCCAATTTCATCCTTAAGATAAGGAATCGGACTGATAACTTATTAAAGAGGAATCACACCACGAGATCATATCAATTTTACAAAGCAAACTGACTCAAAATTTGATTTTAAATAAAATGGTCATGCAATGGACGTGAAAGATATAATGATGTGATTGGTTCCATGTTTCTCGCCTGACCTAGCCAATGGGGTGCACCAGGAACCACATGTTTGGATGCCTGACCATCTGCTTGCCTTAGACTTGGCGCGTGTTCTGCAAAAGCGCCCACTGAGTCCGGCTCGTCAGAAATGAAAATTGTTTCCGTTTCTCATGAGTATTGTTTTTAGTTTTAGTATTGCCAGCCACCACTGACCACTGAAATTATCAAATTTTGGCTGAAACTTTTTTATAGATTAGCAAATGAAGTATGTTTTTTCTAAAAAAATAGATTTAAACAAATAATTTATGAATACACATCTATTGAATAGAAAATATACAATATAAACAATATAAAATATGAGTCTACAGTTATATAACACAAGCATCAGTGTATTACAAATTTTTGGATTTTTCTTTCGGTCACCACCAAAATTCGAGAAATTCGAACCCTGCTCATAGGCCTAGCTCACATGGTTGTGAGGGGAGAACACAACGGAGCAAGCAACGACGCACGGGAGCATTTTGTTGCACCTATTCGTGCCATCTACGTGTACCTCTAGCCGTCGTTGCCCCCATTCATCCTCTCTGTCACTCATCGATATCCTCTTTTGTCCAAAATAAATTCTTTATTGCTAAGGCCTTGTTTAGTTCACCCCAAAAACTAAAAACTTTTTAAGATTTTTCGTCACATCGAATCTTGCGGCACATGCATGGAGCACTAAATATTGACGAAAATAAAAACTAACTGCAAAGTTTATCTGTAAATCGCAAGATAAATATTTTAAGTCTAGTTACTCCATAATTGGACAATGTTTGTCAAATAAAAATGAAAGTGCTAAAGTTTCGAAAACCAAAAAGTTTTCGAAACTAAACAAGGCCTAAGAGCGACACTTGAGATTTGGTACTCGATGGAATCCAAGATTCTATGTCTTCCAATCTATGAGGAAATGACATAAGTTCCCTCTTCTACTGGATATTGAGGGGAAAGAGACAATGGAGCAGACAACATGACGAAGAAGGAAGAACATGCACGATAACTGTGAGATAATGTACTGAAAAATGGTCTGAGATGAAACTAGCATTGCAAAGTGATTGGAATTATGGCTTAGGGTGAGATCTGCATGCATTGCTTATATTTATGCTTGTGATGTGATGATTTTTTTCTTTTTTGGAATAATATGTTTGCGTGAGGTGTTGTGCACATTGATTTGAGAGAAGTTGTGGACGTATGCTCGTAAGCAATTGCATGCTTGTGTTATGTGCATGCTTGTGTTATGTGGAGGTGTTGCTTGAGGTAGAGAACGTGGTTGATGATGCAGTAAAACTAAGTTAAGGAACGAATTAGGGTTTCAAGACTAAATTTAAGGAGGAACCAAGTCCTATGAACCAAAGAATAATACTTTGTAAGAGGTATATGAGAGACAATACGATGAGATATTTGTCTTCCCAGTACGGTTTGAAATTTTGAATGGTGTAGGCGTGTGATGGTGGTTGGCTGGTGCAGCTTGATGATGTGTGAATTGCAAGGTGAGGTAAACATGCGTGCGTATATGCCGCCGTGAGGGGCATGTGAGACTCATGCAATTGAGATGGACTTCATGATGTGCAGGACATGGACCATGCACATTATCCTTTGTTTGTGATTCTCAAAAAAAAAAATGTATGCCCGTGAGGAATTGGTGGGCCAGTAGTGGGCCTATGTGATGCATATGCATGCGTCATGCGTGGAGCATGGTATGCTACAAGCCACGCTACGTAGCTGGTCTCGGATTTGGTGTTTGTAAAAAAAACTTGTCGGACTTGGAGTGGAGATCGATCAGGACTAGCGATGGAGGTTTAATTCGGCCAGTTATTTCACCGGTGGAACAAACTCTAATCGGCCCCTTGTTACTATAGCGTATTAGGAGCTTGATTCCTTTATCATCAAACGCGGAAAAAAATCATTAATTAATCGCCCTAATGTCTCGTTTCACATTCACCATGCGTCTTACCGTAGCAGGGAGCGCGACGGCGGCGACGGCGACGGCGACGGTGCCACCGTCTTCGCGCGTCCCGGCTCCGCTGGACGAACAGAGTCCACCGCCGTCTTCGCGCGTCCGGGAGCTGCTTGACGAACAGCGTCCATGGAAGATGATCGATAACATGGCTCTGATCATCATAGACCAGACGTACTCCGCCTTGCTCCAGATCCTCGGGCCCGAGGCGCCGCCTTCCGGCGACGGGCTCGTCCAGATCAGCCGGCCCGTGGACCCCGCCGACCCTGAGTCGCCGCTGCTCAGCGTCCACGCCAGCGCCACGCACTGCTGCATCAGCTTCATCGGCAGCTTATACGGCGGCGCCGGCGGCCCAGATTACTCGAATGGCGCCGCCACCTCGCCGGAGCAATACCGCCTCACCCGCGCGACCATCACCGCCTCGCCGGGCACGCTTCACCTGGCGCGAGTCGACGGCGGGGGCGCCGGCCGGGGAGACTACTGGGCGTGCGCGGACGTTCGGCCGGACGACGTCGCCGACAAGGGCTTGCTCGGGGTGCTGGAGACGATCAAGGCGCGCCTGGACGCGGCGATCCGGATGGAGGACACGCTGCTCAGGATGGCGAAGAGTAGTCGCGGCGGCTGCCGGAGCCCCAAGATCAGGGAGGTCGTCGAGGTGCGCGAGGCGTTAGAGAAGATGAGAGCGGCGGTGGACCTCGACGCGATCATGCGTCGCCGCCTCCTCGTCCAAGAGGAGATCGCCGCCTGCCGGCGGGATGTGGACCATCATCAGGCGTGCGACGCAGACGTTCTGGCCAAGAGGCTAAGCACACTGCACGTGGGGAAGAAGCGCGGCTGCCCTTTCCAGGAGGTGAGCTCCCACCGGCTGCCGGAGCCGGACGATGCGGAGGTGCTGACCAAGAAGTTGAAGGCCCTGCACGTGTGACATGCATGGTTGTTCGTAGCGGTCGGTTGATGCAGTCTCGCAGACGCAGATGAGCCATGGACGTGCTTCGTCCGTACAGTGGCCGATTGATGCAGTCTTGCAGTCGCGCGCAGATGAGCCATGGACGCGCGTGCATAGATCGCGATGGTGCAAATCCCGAGCGGCCGGATCGGACCATCGGGATGACGAACAGCTCGGAACAGAAGATGATGCGTGCGGCGTGCAAAGATCGACGGTGCATATCCAAGTCGATCGGACCATCGAGCTGACGAAGAACTTGGAAGTCGGAACTGAAGATGGCAAAGAACTCTCGGAACTGAAGATGATGAAGAACTCGGAACTCAGGATGAGAGGAAAGGTTGTTGCAAGAATCCTTCGTTTGTAAAGATCATCTGGTTGCCCTTTATCAAGATTAGAGGTACCAGATAACGGCTAACATTGTGTTGTAGATTATTTTTTTGTTTCTATCTAATCCTAGAGTCACACGCTCCTTCAGTACCCAGCAAATTGTGCATTGCCGATGTGTTTGAGAGCTTGATGAGATGTTTAGCTAATGTCTGTTGATTCATATGTAGTCATATACTAGCAGCAGTTACATTTAATATTTGTGTTCTGCTCCAATTTGATATATACGTGAAGTGAGCTCGAGCATTAGCTCGACAGAGAAGCTTGAAGGCAATGACGAGTTCAATCTCAGGACAAGGAGCAGGATATGCTCTTGAACGATTTATTACACCATGAACAATGGCCACTGACCCAGGGCCAGCGGCGTTTATTCATTCAGAACAATGGAAATATGCAGAGACCGGCATCACAGCCGAAAACCCGTAGGTACGCTTGCCAATGGCCACCGCTTTAACTTGCGATCGGGCTCTCAGAAGGGCGCCTCCGCGGACGGCGGGCGCTGCAGCTCCTTGACCCTGACCCAGGAATCGCGGCGGGAGATGGTGTCCCACCACTTGCTGACGTTCCTGCGCGACCTGATGAGGCGCGCCGACCGCGGGTCCGCGGCGAGGCGGTCGGCGTTGGGCAGGTGGGACAGGTCGGCGAGCGTGAACTTGGTGCCGGCCAGGAAGTCCTCCTCGCCCAGGCGCTGCTCGTAGATGTCCAGCAGCTTGCTCAGCTCCTTGCGGCTCTTGTCGAACAGCTGCAGCATCTCCTCCATCTTCTGCCGGTGCGTCGGGTTCATCCCGCCGGCGCCGGCCCCGGCCGCCGCCGGGAGGCCGCCCCTGCCGCCGTCGAGCGGCATGTCGGGCGGCAGGTAGGCGAGGCTGTAGACCATGTCGGCGCTGGGGATGTCGAAGCTCTGCGCCTCCGTCTGCAGCCACTGCTCGATGGACGCCCGCTCCAGCGCGCCCGGGCCGAACAGCTCCCTGTACCCCTGGTTCTTGTACTTCTCCGCGATGTGGCGCAGGATCTTCCTCGACTCTGCATGCGTGCATCCATCGGTTACATTTTCAGAAACTAATCCACGCCCAGACACGGAACTTCTTGCAGTTGCTTAATTACGTACCGACGAGGGTGACGTTGCCGTCCTCGAAGGTGAGCGCCTCGCCGTGCGGCTGCAGCATTTGCATTTCGCCGTCGTCATCAGCAAATACGTACTATAATGAACGCATGCAGTAGTTCTTGCCTGCGCTGCGCGTTCGTGTGCATGGCAATGGCAATGGCACGATGAGTTGCAGAATTCTGTTAGAGTACCTGGAGTTTGAGGTACTGCGGGAGGCGCTTGGGGCCGCGGAAGGAGTCGACGCGGATGAGCTGGAACTCGACGTCCTTCTCGAAGAGGCAGGCGAGGACGCGAGCGACCTCCGCCGACGTGGGCGACCCGAACACCTTCACCGGCATCTTCTTCTCTCGGTGGGATCGATCTGCCGCGGCCGCTGCGAAAGCTTTTGCCAAAAGAAGCAAACAACCTGTGTTGGGCGTTGCAGATGTTGTGTGCAGATTTGGTTGCTCTGGATGGGATATATATATACGCATCCGAAAGCAAGGCAGGGATCAGACTTCAGAGTGACTTGCCTTGCATTGCTTCCCACCAGGTTCGTCGTGTTCATACCTCACCGAAAGCGAAAGGGGGGCATAAAGAGGCAAAGCGCGCTGATTCAAAGAGGCGGCCTCAGGTTTGCTGCGATGCTGTCCCCGATCCGTATCATGGCGTACATAAGCAATCTAGACCAAAGAAAATAGATTACAACACAAAGCAAAGCATTCAGCAATGAAAACTATTTACAAAGACAGACGACGATCGAAGCAGTGCTGCCAGCGATCCGGCCATTGGTGCATGGAATTTTCATTGTGGGCTAGCTCTGTGAAGGGTGAAGCCGTGAAGGCCAGATGGCAGGGCTCCTTTCCGGCTCCGGCTTCTGCAGAGGAGTCCTACCAAATGTTTTATAGAATAAGCTGTTTTTTTAAGTAAAAAGCAGAGGAGCCGGAGTTGTTTTGGCAACTTGCTCAAAAAAAAAAGAGTTGTTTTGGCAAAACCACATGGTTTCTCTAAAACGGCTCTGGCTTCTTTAGAGGAGTTCCTCGTGAGGAGTCCTACCAAACATATCCTTAGCTTGTACTTAAACTCTTGTGCACACGTGTGAATTTACATTAAGCTTAGAGCTAGAGGGCAGAGGCTAGAGCATGCATGTCAATATGTCATGCACACTACATGTTATTCAAACAAAAAAAATGGATGTTATGGGTCTAGCTAGGCAGCTGTCGTTTTAAGTTCTTGCTGCACGTCCAGGATCTGTTCTTCCCTTGCCTTGATACCGACTTTGCAGGATCTGATGCAGCTCGCGTTTATCGGGGTAAAGTATCAAGTGAGTTCGACGCTTTTTCAAGCATCTGACCTAGCTGGTTGCCCCGTTCTTTATCTGAAATAAAAAAGAGTTAAGTCTATTTGACCCCTGAACTTAAGACCAAATTTTATAAATACACCTAAACTCAAATATCAGAAATCATACATCTCTTCAGACTTTTAAAATCAGCTAAAATACCCAATTTGACATTTCAAATTGGTTTATTACATGATTTTGCTGACGTGGCTAGTATACATGCTCACCAGTAAGGTACCCTCTTCTTCATATTCATCATCTCTTCTTTCTTTCCCTCTCTCTATATCACTTTCTATAACCTCTTACTTCACTCTCTCTCTGCAGTGTGGCCAACTCCCATTGTGCCACCACCAAGCACCGCATCCACACCACGGCACCGCCGTCAAATACATTGTTGGGTCTCGCCCATGATAAAGCTAGGCCTCATGCAGTTGTACCATTGTAGCAATCTAGCCTAGTCATCCCATGCCCCAACCCCCTCCTATGCTCCCATGCTCCTAGTTCAAAAAAACATCATAATGTGCATTAAAAAATCAAACAAAAATATGAATGGGTAGATGATGAAAAGATGCATGCTCATGCAAAATCTCATGGACGCTGCTAGGTGGCATCCTTGGTCACCGAGGAGGCCATTGGATTCTTGGGCTTGTGGTGCCTCCAAAGGTCGCATGGAACTGTGATGGGCAGCCGCCATTGGGACTATGGTGCATAGGAGGCAGCGTTGGCATTATGGTGAGGAAGCGTGACAGGAAAAAGAGATGAAGAAATTGTTGGTGATAAGCGAGAGAGTGATGCTTAGGGCATGAGCAATGTATATGGACCAAGTGGTTGGGATCCACAAAAATAATCTTTATAGTAAAATCGAATTCCACAATGTTAAAAATCATAAGTGATATATAAGATGGACCCACCCAACCCATCTTCACCCCTCCATCTTCGTCTTGACCGATTTGCTCACATAGACAGGGTGACGCCTCCTCTTTCCCACAGCCAAACATTCTTCTCTCCAGCGGTTGGTGCTCTTTCCCGACACGCCTATGGATTTTAAGGCCAGAGTTCCCAATGGAAGATCTAGATGGACAGCGGACAACGGAACCCACGGTGGACCATAGACGAGGGACCCTATGGTGGACGGCGGGCCATGGCCTCTGTTAGCGGACGACAGGCCAAGCATAGGCGGTGAGCGATGGTGGTGGCTCCGCGAGCTGGTTCCCGTTGAGTCAGTGGGTTGGTTGTTGTCACCTACCACGAGCTCCCTCATCTTCGTGCTCACCTCCGCTTTTGTTGATCCTCAGCAACGTCGGCGAGGCTTGTAGCTCATATTTGTCACCCATGGTGAGCGTACCTAGCGGAGGGAGCAACAACGACATTGACTGTAGCATACCACAGACGAAAGGAAGGAGAGAGAGAATTTACTTTTGTTTATTCTTATGGGCCGGCCATAGCCATATGGATATCTATAATCGTGAACTGCTCAAAAGATTAGTTATACAATGTATATGGACTATTTTTGAAGCTATATGGACAAGCTTCTACAACATTAGTAATAGGAAGCCGTGGACTCTAGTGTCTCTGACTCATGTTACTTGTCGAAAAAAATCATTCTAAAAAGAAAAACTACTTTGTAGTGTCTGTTTAGAATTACACAGCACAATATAGACACTCATAATATATGTACACTCACATTGTGGGAGGTTTTATTTGCCTGATTTTGAAAGATGGAAGAGGTTGGTATTCGAATTGATGTGGACTTCTTAAACTCAGCAAAATATTTAGGGCCCGTTCATTTCCGGACTGGAATGGTCTGCAGCTGTTTCGCGTATGGAATCATTCAATATTTTGTAATCGGCTGAAAATGCTCCGGGCCTGCCCTGTTCAGTTGGTGTAGGTCCGTTCCGTACCGCCCTCTCGCGTCGCGACACGCTTCCATTTGACCGAGGTTCCAGCCCAGACCAATACATGAAGCAAGACTAGGCCCAAAAGTACTCGTTCAGCAGCAATGGTGGTCCGTTACGGCCTTCGCGCTAGCATGTTTTTTTTTTTCTCCCCTTTTTGAGTGGAATTGGCGCTGGCAAGTGGGCTTATGGTTCACCTGGTTGCGGAGCCCAGGATAACCCATATATATAAGGTATGAAACAGCCCGAAGGCCGAAACGGAAACGTGGAGTTGTACAATTACCCTTCAACAAGGTAAATCATCAACCAATGCAGGCGAAGGTTATGCATCCATGTTATTAATGAGGACATAACTGCGGGAACTCGTACACCTACCCTACCGACCTACGTACGTACCGTACGTTACACAAGCGCAGGACGTTACACGGACAGACACACATCACGGTGTTAGGTGCAAGGCTCGCCGGGGAGCAAAACATCAAACGGCGGACGGGTGGAACGCGACGACAGGGTAGTGCGCGGTCCGGGCCTGCACCGCGACCACCTGCCTCCACGCCGGGCGCGACGAGATGGCGGCGTACCACCGCGCCACGTTGCCCCTGGACGCCAGCAGCGCGCGGCCCCTCGCGGAGCACGCGAGGTAGTGCGCGCTCGGGAGGTGCGACAGGTCCGCCAGCGTGAACTCGTCGCCCGCGAGGTACGCGCTCCGGCCGAGCGCGCCGTCGTACACGTCCAGCACGCGCAGCAGCTCCCGCTCGCTCTCCGCCGCAGCGGCGGCCTTCTCGTCGCCGACGGCGACGCAGGGCGCGGGAGCGCCGCCCACGGCGAGGTGGAACGCCGCCAGCGCCGAGCTCGGCGCGTCGAAGCTCTGCGCCTCCGCCTGCAGCCACTGCTCGATGGACGCGCGCTCCAGCGCGCCCGCGCCGTACAGGTCCCTCGTGCACCACCGCGGGAACTCGGTGCACACGTACCGGCATATGTCCCTGGAATCTACAGTCACACAGCAGGAAAAAGAATTGACAGCAACATTAAACCACTAGCTAGCTCGCCGATCAGCGCGTTCAAATTCAGGTCTGAAAAGCCACGATTAAAAGTAATGTTCACTGATTTATTGTAAGAGAAAAATATTTTTGAATGACTCTTGGTCAGTTACCATACCACCGAGGGTGATGTTGCCGTGCGTGAGCGTCACCTGTTGGCCGCTGGGATCCTGCATCATCATAGATATCCAGCATGCAAGTAAAATCAGAGCAAGGGGAACAGAAACCAAACTTGGTGCAGACTGCCGATTAGCATGCAGCAGGAGTTTCTGGGATTTTTTGAACGTGCCCTCATCTTAACGAACTCGGGGAGCTGCTTGTGCCCACGCTTGAAGGTGTCGGTGCGGACGAGCTCGAAGTCGAGCTGCCGTTCCAGGAGGCACGCCATGACCCTCGCCACGTCCGTCGACGCCGGCTGGCCGAACACCTGCAGCATCGCCGATGAAGCCATCGATCGAGACCTTGATTTGATCAAGAATAAACGACGATGATGTAGCCTAGCTAGCCTGTATTATCATGGCTTGCGTTGTTGATTGCACGGTATTTATAGAGTGGCTCCTCGATCAGGCATGTCGTCAGTGCAACCTGATGACTTGCAACAAGGAGTTCAGGACGATTGGATGAAAGAAAGTGAAAGTGAAAGTGCGCAGGCCACTGGGCTATACAGGAGCTAGCTAGACGCCTAGATATTATTCGTCCAAGTACTACGTGATGATCATAGTTGGGGAACACTTTGATTACAGTGTATTCCTTGCTTGGCGCGAACTCAATACGATCTGGACATGCATGGCGACGATGATACTGTTCCCTGAGCATCACTCTTTGATCCACATGGGGATTAAAGCTGGGCGCCACTCTTCGAGCTCGTGACGATCCAAGCAGCCCGCATTGTTTTTACTTGACACAGCTCCGGCCGACCAGGAGGATTGATGTAAAGCTCGATCGATATGCGCATATATGCAGCGCAGCTGCGCAGGAAAGCTGCTTGCTTGCTCTTGTCAGTTAAATACACGACACAGGAGGACAAGTGCACAAAATGAAGCTAGCTTTGTGATCATTTGTCGTCTTCGTAACGGTATAATTTTCCATTTGGCACCACCACTATTAAGAAGCACTGCCCCGCTTAGTTCGTCGCGATTTCAGCCCATAGGGCTAGCACAAGCATGGCACGACTTTTTGGCAGGCACTATGCGACTCGATATATTTCAACCATTAGATCAACGTCTCATGAATTTAAACCGTTAGATGCAAAACACAAGTATAAGTATGCACCTTCTCTCCTCAACCCTAACTTCTAGGTTCCACCTTGTCACCGTCCCAAGTACACCGGTGCCTACTCTGAAGCAAGACACAAGTTCAGTCCAGGAAAAGAGAAGCCGACGGCCCAGCTCTCGCACATCAGGTCCAGAGTGGACGCAGTAGAGAGACAGCCCTGCGTGGCCCATTCTGGAAGGCAGCCATCGTGCTCCTTCATGTATCGTGGA
>Ga0182004_10002880_pt1 | contig 13527 bp, 19 predicted proteins | sample Sormic07211540_1_FD_120479 | JGI IMG/M metagenome (GOLD analysis project Ga0182004, IMG submission 120479) | Endophyte microbial communities from Sorghum bicolor roots, Mead, Nebraska, USA - 072115-40_1 MetaG | ecosystem: Host-associated > Plants > Roots > Unclassified | place: USA: Nebraska...
TAAATATATTTTCCGCTATATATAACATTGTTTCTGATATTTCTATTCTTTGTTGTATGTGTGGACTTCCTGGGCACACATATGACGACTCTGGTCTTATTTTAAAAGCCAGGGTGTGACAATGCTGATGTCTTTACAGACCCACAAACATTACCTCCACAACGCAGCTATGATCATACTATTCCCCTGGTTCCTGATGCAGTACCATTTAACTCCAGACCATATCATTATTCACCCTAGCACAAAACAGAGATCGAAAACCAAGTCAAATACCTCCTGGAACATGGTCTCATCACCCACAGCAACAGCCCCTTTGCATCCCCTGTTCTGTTGGTCAAGAAAAAGGATGGCAGTTGGCGCTTCTGTGTGGACTACAGAAAATTGAATGCTTTGTCAGTTAAAAACAAATTTCCTCTTCCAATCATTGAAGAGATTTTGGATGAGCTCCAAGGATCAAAGATATTCACAAAGCTGGACATGAAATCTGGATATCACCAAGTCAGAATGCTGCCTGCAGATGAGCACAAAACAGCATTCAAAACTCACCATGGCCATTATCAATTCAAAGTGATGCCATTTGGGCTCACCAATGCACCAGCAACTTTTCAATGCATCATGAGCCAAGTCTTACAACCCTTCCTACGGCAGTTTGTGTTGGTATTCCTAGATGATCTCCTCATTTACAGCAAGACCATGGCAGACCATATTTAGCATTTGCAAGAAGTTATGGCCACTCTAAGAGCCAATCAGCTATACTTGAAAGGCAGCAAATGTTCTTTTGGCCAAAACAGTCTGGAATATTTGGGTCACATCATCTCTGCTCAAGGAGTTGCAACTGACCCAACAAAAACTCAAGCTATGATCCAGTGGCCTGTCCCTACCACTTTCACTGAACTGAGGGCCTTCTTGGGACTCACTGGCTACTATAGAAAGTTTGTCAAACACTATGGCATCATTGCCAAGCCACTCACAGCCATACTACGACATAAGGAGTTCATTTGGTCAGACCAAGCTCAACAAGCATTCAACACACTGAAACAGGCCATGACCTCCACTCCTGTTCTTGCTCTACCAGACTTCCAAGCTCAGTTCACAGTTGAAACAGATGCCTGTTTTGATGGAGTGGGAGCAGTACTAATGCAACAGGGTCAACCCATAGCCTACTTAAGTAAGGCCTTATCCTCAAAGCATCAGCAGCTATCCATCTATGAAAAAGAATTTTTGGCTTTGATCCTAGCTGTGGACAAATGAAGACACTACCTGCAGCGCCAGGAGTTCATCATCTTAATTGATCACAAGTCATTAGCCTACCTCGCTGAGCAAACACTACACTCTGAAATGCAAAAGAAAGCAATGACTAGATTGATGGGCCTGCAATTCAAAATCAAGTATCGCAAAGGCAAGAAAAACCTGGCTGCTGATGCCCTCTCTAGAGTGGCCCACATGTTGGCAGTTCAAACAGTGACCAAGGTCCAGCCACAGTGGATCCAAGAGGTACTGAATTCATATACTACTGATCCTCATGCACAAAAGCTCATCAGCCAACTCTCCATCACTAGTCCTGATGCTAATGGCTACAGCCTTCACCAAGGCATCATCAAGCTTCATGACCTCATCTAGATTGGCAGTAATATAGCATTGCAAACCAAGCTGATACATGCCTGTCACTCTAGTGCTCTGGGAGGCCACTCAGGAGTGAATGCTACATATCACAGACTGAAGAGACATTTCATTTTGAAGGGTATGAAAGCTGATGTGGATTCTTACATCAAGCAATGCACTATCGGCCAGCAAGCCAAACACTATCATAACCACCCAGCTGGCCTCTTACAACCACTACCCATTCCATCTGGTGCTTGGACAGTTGTATCCTTGGATTTCATTGAAGGGTTACCCAAATCAGAAGGATTTTCTGTTATCATGGTGGTAGTAGACAGACTCACCAAATTTGCACACTTCATACCTGTCAAACATCCTTATACAGCACCAGCTATTGCAAAGATATTCTTAGACAACATTGTCAAGTTACATGGTATGCCCCACTCTATTGTATCAGATAGAGACACAATCTTTGTCAGCACCTTCTGGAAGGAACTATTCAAGCTGTACAAGGTCACTCTCAACTTAAGCACCTCATACCATCCACAGACCGATGGTCAAACAGAAAGAGTCAATCAATGCCTCGAGATGTATCTCAGATGTGCAGTTCAAGACGCCCCCACCACCTGGAAATCATGGCTACCACTAGCTCAACTCTGGTACAATTCCTCCCACCATAGTTCAATAGATTGTTCTCCTTTCAAGGCTCTCTATGGGTATGACCCAAACCTGGGCACAGTTTCCACTGCTGATCAAACTGCACCACCATCAGTGACACAACTCATTGAACATAGCGAGCAGCACCACAGCTTCTCAAGCAACGACTGGAACAGGCCCAAAACCGTATGAAGCTGTTTGCAGATCGTAACAGAACTGATCAACACTACTCTGTGGGGATTCAGTGTTGTTGAAGCTACAGCCCTACACTCAGTCCTCGGTGGCCAACCGACCATATCCCAAACTTGCTTACAAGTTCTTTGGGCCCTACAAAATTCTGGAGAAGATCGGATCAGTGGCCTACCGTTTACACCTACCAGATCACAGCAACATTCACCCTGTCTTTCATGTTTCTCAGCTGAAGCCGTTTCATCCTGACCACACTCCAGTGTTTTCTTCTTTGCCTGTTCTGACCGACCTGGAAGCTACAGTGGCGGTCCCTGATCAGGTACTGGAGCGTTGCCTCGTCAAGAAAGGAAACACGGCCATCACTCAAGTTTTGGTCACCTAGACAGGACTTCCAAAGGACACAGCCACATGGGAGGACTACTACGTCGTCAAGAACAGGTTTCGTGCGGCACCTGCTTGGGGACAAGCAGCTTCTCCGGCCGGGGGAGATGTCACGGCACGCACATGAGGAGAAGATCAAGGCGCGTCTAGGAAGAGAAAGCGTATTCTAAACATTCATGTAATAGATAGCTTATGACATGTGGGCTCTACGGGTCAGGTCTGTAAGACATATAGTCTGAACTCTAGCTGTAAGAAGGCATCGAACATTTTACTGTTGAATACAACACACCGGCGACAGAGAGGTTCCTCTGCGCGGTGACCGTTCCCTGCGATTTCCCCTGTCTCTCACGTCGACGGTGAACACCGGCGGCCACGGGTCTTACACCCCATCATCTCATTTAAACTTTAAACTCAAAGACACATATTTTGAATTTCTAGGTTTTGTACGCCTAGTCCTCCAAAATTTTTAGGTCTACTAAAAAAATCCATCTGGCGAGTCGATTTTTTTTTTTGTGCTAGCTCATCACATTGCCAAAAAAATGAGAGCGATAATAATCTAGTTTTTTGAAGGATACCCCTAGGTTCTTCGGCCTTGTTTAGTTGGCAAAAATTTTGGGTTTTGGGTACTGTAGCACTTTCGTTTGTTTGTGGCAAATATTGTCCAATCATAAACTAATTAGGGTCAAAAGATTCATCTCGTGATTTACAGACAAACTGTGTAATTAGTTTTTGTTTTCGTCTAAATTTAATACTTCATGCATGCGCCGTAAGATTCGATGTGACGGGGAATCTTGAAATTTTTTGGGAACTAAACAAGGCCTTCATATGTTATGGGTAAATAATATTTTATCTAGTGAAGACGATGTATATGCACTTAGATGGCTTTCTTCTAAACAAAACTCGAGTAGCACATATTTTATGTTTTTGTTAGGGTGATGAACATATGGATGCATGTAAGTAACCACCCGATCCGTTGGAATCAAATCCCGAGTCCTGACAACTAGTGAGTGCACACGTGTGTGGTGGTGTAAGCATGCTCGCTCGCATCCTTGTTTTGACGGACTAGTGATTACTGAATCATTATCTGCTTCGAATCCGCGTTGAATAAATCCAACCATCAAGCTAGAGGTTTACTTTCAAAGTCTTCGTAAAATTCTATTGAGTAGTGCGTGTATCACGCGTCGAGGACAAAACAAAAAGACAAACGAATCACTGTAGTTGATCGCTGACTGTTAAAAATTGAATGGACCAGACCCTGACTTGGACCCAACAAAAGAAGCCGCCAGCCCGCCACAGCCCCCAACTCACGTGTCCAGTCCATAAAACGCACTGGACTTCTGGAGTCTCGACGACGCGTCGACGCGGCTTCGTCTACCTCCAGCTCCAGCTAGCTTAGCCTTCCCCGGCCCACGCACCCGATCGACGTGCGACGCCACACAGGCAACCGTAAGCCTCGATCGGAGGCTCGGATCCTCAGCGTTTCTCTTGCAAATTGCGATCCCACACGAGACTCTGTTGCGATCGTCGTCGTCGTCGCCAGAACGATGCTGCTCAAGTTCCGGGATTTTGCAAGGTATTTATACCATGTAACTCCATTCAGAGTTTCAGAAAACAGGACGAAGTTGTTAGTAGTCCCAAGTCCTAACAACAATTCTGGCCATGTCATGCTTCTCAGGTGTTTCATCGGATCGAAACGTGCACCGGCATCAGCCGCGCGGATATGCGCCAATCCGTGCTCGCCAGCGGCGCCAGTGCCGGCGGTGCCGCTGCCGGACAACGACGATCTCCTCTGCGAGATCCTCCTGCGCCTGCCACCGCTGCCGTCGTCTCTCCCGCGCGCGTCCCTCGTCTGCAAACGCTGGCGACGCCTCGTCGCGGACCCTTTCTTCCTCCGGCGCTTTCGCCAGCACCACCACCGGACGCCTCCTCCGCTTCTCGGCTACTTCTTCTGCGACCCTCACGGACCCGTCTTCGCCTCGACGCTGGCGCCGCCTGACTGCATACCACCCGAGCGCTTCTCCCTGCCGCGGCAGCCTGCTGCCGGCGAGCGCCTCTTCTTCCTCGGCTGCCGCCACGGCCTCGCCCTCCTCATCAACCGGAGACGCCTCGAGGCCGTCGTGTGGGATCCCGTCACCGGCTGCCAGGCCACCGTGCCCTATCCACCGGAGTTCACCACTGACAACGGGGCACACTGCTGCCGTGGCACGGTGCTGAGCACCGCCGCCACTGCTGCCACTGCCGATGGCGTTGGCGATGAGCACTGCTTGAGACCCTTCAAGGTCATCTTGATACGCACAGACGTAAACAATTGCTGTATACGTGTGTTCATGTGCGTCTACGAATCAAAGACCGGAAAATGGGGCAACACCATCTCAACCATTATTCCATCGCCTGTATGGAACCTGCCAAATGTCTTGGTTGGCGATACGCTCTGCGGATTTCTCCAGTTTCCAAACGGCATCCTTGAATACGATCTGGAGAGGCACAGTCTGGGCGTAATCCAGACGCCAAAGAGCCTCCATGCCATTGACACATCGCTCTTCCAGGTTGTGAGGACACAGGATGGAGAGCTAGGGCTTGCAATCTTGTCGGAGCTGAGCATGGAATTGTGGGGGAGGAGGAGGAAGGGCGGCAGCAGCTCATCAGATGGTGTTGTCGGATGGGTTCTTGAGAAAACTATTCAACTGGACAACCTCCTTTCGCTACCACGTATGAATATGGTGGACAGCAATTTGTCAGCAACGATACTGGCGTTCGATGAGGATAACAATGCAATTCATCTATCCACATCTACCGGCGGTGCCTTCGCAATCCAGCTTGACTCCATGCAGTTCACGGAGCTTTTCAACGTCAGTCGGAGTGGTTCCTACCATTTCTGTCATCCCTATGCAGGTTTCTATACTGCAGGTGTACCTCGTCTTTCAACTGCATAAGTAACAACAAAATCCAACTATTTTTAGTATATATAGTTATTATACCAAACATTTTCACTCACACTGGGTGTCATAACTCTATTTAGTGACACTGTCAGCACATAAATTGATTCTGAAGGGAGGCTAAGAACCCGGGTTGTGATGGTCTTCTTTTAGAACTGAGCCACTGACATCAGTGCCAGTGGCCAATGTTTTTGGCTTGAGCTGAAACTATACCAGAGCTCTGCTTCCTAGGAATGCCTCTAAGGTTGAGGTCTGTTGCTCTAAGAACAAGCCTGATGAGTATGTGCACCTAAGCAGGGCCGTCTCAACAATTTTTAGGGCCCTTGTGCAAGCAAGACACTAAAGGCCCGACAATCAAACGTTTTAATATGACGACTGAAATATGTAATACTATTAATAAGACAAAACTTTTAGCATATATTTAATTCATAAGAAAATGTCATTACATCGAAGAAGCTAAAAGAACGGTAAATTTAGAATTTGAATTAGAATTTAAATTTTAGAAAATAAGATCCCTACAACTGATAACTAAATTAGAAGTGTAAATTCGCAGCTGCAATTACTTACTGCTAGCTACAGTGTCATGGAGTCACGGAATGCTGAACTGACGAACTAAACTAAAAACGGATAAGTGATCGAAGATTCAGAGTCAATGCAACTAACAAGACGAGAGGTAGGATTCAGTTGAGGCCGAAGGAGACAGGGCAGGATCATGGATCAAAAGAAAACGAGAAGATCAATGGAAACGAAGTCACAGTGCCAACCTAAACCTTCTGAGTGCGTGCTGGGTTGACCTGCAGGGCCGCAAGGCTGCAGCACGCCGATGAGGTGAGGTGACGAGGTCACACCTGCCGCGACGCCGCCGTCAAACTGTGAGCCCACGTCTCCACGAGCGTGATTCTCCGAGCGAGGCCGCCGACGCCGAGCACGTCGTCACCGCAAAGCCGCAAAGGAAAGGAGATCACGAATTGAAAGAGTCACAACGTTCAGGAACCACGAATTGGAAGGGTCATGTACTCGCATCATGCCATCATACACCTAGGATAGGAAGCAAGTGCTGAATCATGTAGTACACATGGGTATATTCATGGGCCCCCAAGGCCATGGGCCTCTGGCCTATGCACTGTCTGCACCCCCCATCCGACGGGCCTGCACCTAAGGTTGCTCTTGTTGGGGTGCACCAAAGGTTGCTCTTGTTGGTTTCATAGACATGAATACAGGTATTTCTTGCTGCCAGAGGGCAGCTTGGCAAAGGTTGCTGCTTGGGTTGTGTATTGAAACAAAGTTATAATGACTTCAGGATACAAGAGGATAACTGCTGCTTATATAGCCAGACAGCTCCCAACCGAACCTCACATATTCTAACAACCATAAAGTAGAAGATGCTCTAGCTACTTGGTCCTCAAGGCACCATGATCAACTTGGCTGCCAAGAAACCTACATTGTAAAAGTAAATACTAGTAAAAGTAATTATGCAGGATAATTAGGTTTAGCAAAAGGCTAACACCCACCAATTCTCCCCCTTAGCCTTGTGTGCCTTGGGGTTGATCTGCTACAAGCCAATTCTGCCTCTCATCTCTTCAAACTTGGCCTTGCCGAGAGACTTGGTCAGGATGTCGGCGAGCTGATCAGTAGTAGGAATATGCTTAGCCTTGATGCTTCCATCTTACAGACAACTGCGGATAAAGTGATACTTAATTCCGTTGTGCCTGCTTCTTTCATGGAGGACTGGATTCTTGGCTAGAGGAAGTGTTGATTCGCTATCCACCTTTGGCTCCACCATCTCGACATGCCTGCCGAGGAGCTCATCTAGCATCCTTGACAGCAACAATGCTTGAGTAGCAGCGGTGAAGGCAACGATGTACTCAATTTCACAGCTCGAGACAATGTTTTCCTAAATGCTAAACGGTAAACAGTCGGTCACTTGTCGTTTAGCTATTATTTAGGCTAAATAGTCAATTAAATGGGCTAAATGGTCAATTAAATGGACTAAACATATCATTAAACAGAAACAGTGTAACACTGTGTAGCGTTTACACGGCGTTTAAACGGTCTAAACGGCCATTTAGGCGAACAATAGCTGGAGAGTGCCACCACCTTCTGCTTGATGGAATGCCAGCTGACCAAGCAATTGCCGAGGAAGAAGAGAACTCCACTTGTGCTCTTGCTCGTGTTAATGTCGATGGTGAGGTCGCTGTCGGTGTAACAAATGAAGTGGGCGCTGCCAGGAGCCTTGGTGAAGTGCAGGACAAAGTCGAGTGTGCCGACGATGTAGCACAGGATACGCTTGCTTGCGCCTTGATGTTCCACCATGGGCCGCTCCATGAACCAGCTGACAAAGCCGACGACGAATGCCACATCAGGGCGGGTGTGCACCAAGAAGCGTAGGCTTCCGATGAGGCGCCGATAGTGTGTTGAATCGACTTCAGCAGCAGTGTTGTGCCTGCTGAGTCAAAGCCATTCCTCCATAGAAGTGTGGGCTAGATTGCAACCATCCATTCCCCCAAGCTCCCTTAGCGTAGTGGGTTTGCCGAAGTGTGATTCCAGTGGTCTCCTAGTGCACTTCAACACCGAGATAGAAGGTGAGGAGGCCAATATCACTCATGTCAAAGGTCCGCTTATCTATGTCTTGAGTGCCTCCACCTCTCTTTCTCTAGTGCCAGTGATGATTAGATCGTTGACGTAGACACCGACAAGTAGGACAGTGCTCCCACTGCCTTATTGGTACATTATTGCTTCATGGGAGCTCTGCTGGAAGCCCATCTTCTTGAGCATTGCATCTAGCTTTGTGTTCCACATGTGGAGCTTGCCGTAGGCCATAGAGAGCCTTGCAAAGCTTGTAGACCTTCTTTTCTTCTTCGGCGATGGTGTAGCCTCGTGGTTGCTGCACTTACACCTCTTCCTTGAGGTAACCATTGAGGAAGGCTGATTTGACATCCATGTGGTGGACGCCCCACCCTTCCTAAGCCTCCAGCACGAGGACCCAGACTAACTCCATGCGTGTTACAGGAGCAAAGGCATCATCGTAGTCAAACCCCTCTTGCTAGACGAAGCCCATGCCACAAGCCTCGCCTTGTGCTTGATCACAGCAACCAGCTCGTTCTTTCTTAGCTTGAGGACCCCCTTCAATGAGATGGGAGGATGACTAGGTAGGAGATGCACCAGTTCCCACGTGCGATTCTACTCCACCGACGTGAGCTCCTGCTCCATGGCACCTTGCCAGGCTAGATCATCTTTGGCTTCAGCGAAGCTGGCTAGTGCTCCAATGTGCATCAGATGAAGCTCGGTGAAGAGGCGCGGAGGTGGCTCTGGTGTGGATGCATCACCAAGGATGTTTCCCACCGTGCGGTATCATAGTGGCTCATCATCATCGTGGTAGCCGTCGAGGTGATCCTCATCATCCTCGAGCGGAGTGGTGAACTCCACATGACCATTGTCCTCAGCTATTGTCGATGTAGTCACTGGTGACGCAGAAGGAGCACGAACCAGCGATGGTGGCATAGGGGAAGCAGAGTGTGCCGACACCGTTGGTGGTGGTGATGGTGCCTGAGCAGAGGGCCTAGATGGGATGGCCGCACTCTGCTAGAACTCCCTTGGAACTGGAAATGTCAGTGAAGAAGCACTTTGTGCCCCTCCTTGATCTCCAGGCATCTAGTACATGACGGTGAACTCGGTCCCTGCTGTAGCTGAGCTCCCTATGCCCGAGGTGGACCAATCCCAAGCCCCACCGTTCATCGAACACCACATCACGGCTCAGCTTCACCCACTGCTTCACTGGATCGAGGATCCAGTAGGCCTTAGCCCGTTCTGCATAGCTGATGAAGACGCTGAGCTTGCCGTGGTCATCCAGCTTTCATAGCTGGCCCAGATCCTTGGCATAGGCGATACAGCCAAACACCTTGAGGTAGCTCACCGATGGCGTGTGACCATGCCAGGCTTCGTATGTAGTATTACCTTGGAAGCTCTTCGTCGGCAAGTGGTTGAGCAGGTGTGCGATAGTCATCACTACCTCCCCCCAATCTTGACCGGCATCCTCCTCTACTTCAGCAGTGTGTGTGCAGTTGTTGATATTGGTTACGCACATAAAAGAATCTAAGAGAAATAATCCGCAAGCGCACGGATATCGGTGAGCACTTCACCCGGGAGATAAGTCTAGAGTATCGTATTTATTTATTCGTAAGGAGAAAACATGCAAAAGACTAACCCGGTCTTAACTACTACCCAAGGGCTGCAAGACAGGATAGTGAAATTAAGTGATATAGAGAGAACTCCTTTGTTAGTGTTCCTCTAACCTATGGTAAGCTGTATAGATATTGCTCTAAGAGGGGCACCTAAGGAAAAGAGACACCACAGAGGATGCTTAACTTTGGCACACTATTTCCTACCTTACCTCCTGACAGGACGTGGATTACGGAGACACAAGGAGGCTGTCACTTCCCCAATGCTACCACAAATCTGGCCAGATAGGGAGTATCTACGAGTATTCCTAGCCCAAGCACCATGTTTACGCTATGAATAATTACTCTATCTCCTATGCGTAGCGAATAAAGTAAACTCGCAAACCAAAGAACAATAAACTTACTAGTATTAGAAGTTGAATTGTTGAATCATTCTAGAACCAAGCCTCAGGTTAGGAGACTTGATCCTGCAGATACAAGAAAGAAGACACCGACAGGCCAGGCTTCCTCCACTTCTATCTCCACCCTATACTCTCTCAATCTCTCTTGTTGCTATAACATTGAAGAGACAGATCCATTCGAGGGACCCCTCTCTAGCTAATTCTCTCTAGAAAATATGAATTACAGTTTTAGAATTGGCAATGAACTAGTGGGTCAGGCTTGTATTTATAGCCCCTTAGGAAGCACCACAGCACTCAGATCAAACCGACCTTGATAGACGGTCAAGATTACTTCTCAAAGGCGGTGAAGGCAAGATCCGTGAGGTGGAAGATAATTGGTCTTAACTTGTGGGTGCCTCCGGCAGGTGGGCCCCAACTTGCAGGGGTGGTTTCCTGAGTCTTCTAGATTGTTACTGAGTTGTAGTTCGCATATTCTCTCTATGTAAATCCGACATGTGGACCATCTTTGGTAGTTTTCAGCTGACACCCTATATAAATAAATATTCACTAAAACTCATGGAATTCTATTAGTGATAACCCTGCATCTACTAAGTGCATGCAAATAGATCCATTTTCTATTTAGTTGATGGTTAAAATTAAGAGTTATCTACTATCAATAGCAGTGGCGACCACGGTCTGTTTCTAACGTTCCACCATGCCGTTCTGCTGCGGCGATGCGGTGTGGAGAAGTAGCGCTGGACACCTTCACTAGTGTAGTAGTCTACGAACTCAGCGAGGGTGAACTCCCCACCATTGTTGGTATGCAGCACCTTCAACATGTGGCTGCTCTCCTTCTCTGCCTCCGCCTTGATCTTCTTGATGGCATCGACATAAGCATCCTTGGTGGCCAGAAGGGAAACCCACATGAAGTGTGACGCATCATCGACCATTAGGAGGAAGTAGCATCGGCCTCCTAGAGCCACAGGTGTCACTAAACCGCACAAGTCACTGTGGACGAGCTCGAGGGGCTTCTTGATGCGGTACAGAGCCTGCTAGGGGAAGACACGACAGTGCTGCTTGGTGACGATGCTGGTGTTGTGGACCTGCTACACATGCTTGATGATGGGCAGGCCACACACCATGGACTGTTGTCCGTGTTGTCATATAGCGTGTTGAAGTGGAGGTGGTCGAACCACTCATTCCAGTGCCAGTCGATGTCATCCTTCCATGCGACAAGGCACACCGGTTGCGCAACGTCAAGGTGGAGCACATAGATGTGGCTGGGCCCACGGTTCACCTTGACGAGGAGGCATCTATGATGGTCCTAGATGCAAAGCACTCTGCGCTTGATCTCCACCTTGGATCCACCTTCATCAAGCTATCCAAGGCTCATGATGGAGTTGTGCACGTTGGTTTGAAGTAGACACAATGAAGAACGTGATGCTCGCTGTTTTTGGCTTGGGACATGATCAAGCCAACGCCTTGTATCTCCACCCTGGAGCATTGCTAGACTGCACCAAGCCATGCACAGAGGTGTCGAGGTTGGAGAATAGCTCACGGTGTCTAGTCATGTGGTGGATGGTGCCGCTATCGATGTACCCACCATTGAGCATGTCCTCACCGCTGGTGTTCAGGAACACGCGTGCTCTAGGCCCATTGATGTCAATGTTGGCCTTGGAGTAGAATCTAGTGTGATCCACATCTAGCTCAAGGAGGCCATGGGCGAGGAAGAGAGCGGTGTCGCCATCATCAGCCTACACGACGTGCGCTGCTTTGCCATGCTCGCATCAAGGCTCAGGGCAGTCCTTTGCCTAGCGCCCTTGGTGATGGCAGTTGAGGCATACATTGTTGTGGATCAACTTGCGATCACCGCCAATGGCTACTGTCTTCCCTCCTTGTCCACCACTATCGCGATCACCCTTCTTTGCCTGGGCCTTCTGCTTCCTCCCGCCGCGAGGTCAACGACGATGCTCTATCCCCGATGAGCTAGAGTTGTTCCCATCCTTCTTCTTCTGCTTCTGGCGTGCAAGCCACTGCTCTTTAGTGAGCAGGAGCTTGCTACCAACAAAAGTAGGCTCGTTTACAAACTTGTCTTCTAGGTCATCCACCATATTCAACCTCTCAATGACCTCCTAGACGGTGAGCTCCTAGAAGCCAAGCAACGTCTAGATAGCGATCTTGAGCTGGGCGTACTTCTTGGGCATGGCTCAAAGAAGCTTTTGCACCGCCTGCTCCTTGTCGAGGTTCCTCTCACAGTGTAGGATCATCTACTGCTTCAGCATGGTGAGGCGAAGGGTGAAGTCCTCAATCTGCTCTCCTAGGCAAAAGGTGAGGTTTTTGCACTCCTTGCGTAGCCGCTGCAGCATGGCACGATGAACATGGTCGACACTGATGCGTGCCATGGCAATGGAGTACCACGCCTCCTTGGTAGAGAACTTGTCCACGAGCGACACCTCCATCTCCGGTGGAACTCTGGCACTAATGGCCTCTAGCACATGCCAATCGTCGTGGTACAAGAGATCACCATATTCGATGATGTCCCAGAGCTGGCACGCCTACATCTTGAGCCTCATGAGCATGCTTCACTCATGGTAGTTCGACTTCGTCAACATCGGCCATGGAGTCCCCGTGCTGTTGTCCTTGTACACTATTTGGATCACCGAAGATCCACGATGGCCTCCACATCCATAATGGCGAGCCGATGACGGCAACTGGTCCTAGCGACGCCTGTCTGGGCTCTACGTTGGCCCTTGTGACGTGGATCTAGGCTCCTCCCTGGTGCCCGGGGCTCCTACTCCATCTCTAAGCATAGTACTGAGGCCGTGTTGGCCGCCACCTAGACTGCTGCTACCGTCTGTCGGGCCGCCTCTATCACCTGCGCGTCTGCGGCCTCTGCTGTGGCCAGGCACTGGGTACGGTTGATGCTCGAGTTCACCACATCTAAGCTTCCCCTAGGTTGGCAACGGTGGCGGCTAGCTGTAATAATTTCTAGAGCAAAGGAATGAGGACAAGTTGAAGGGGTTATTCCCCACCTTATTCAAGATGGCTTGTCTATCCTACAGTATGCGGATGATACGGTGATTATTTATGAGTCATGATGTTCAGAAAGCGATAAATATGAAATTAATTCTGAGTACTTTCGAACAACTATCAGGACTCAAAATAAACTTTCACAAAAGTGAAATCTTTTGTTTTGGTAAAGCAAAA
>Ga0182004_10002881_pt1 | contig 13527 bp, 12 predicted proteins | sample Sormic07211540_1_FD_120479 | JGI IMG/M metagenome (GOLD analysis project Ga0182004, IMG submission 120479) | Endophyte microbial communities from Sorghum bicolor roots, Mead, Nebraska, USA - 072115-40_1 MetaG | ecosystem: Host-associated > Plants > Roots > Unclassified | place: USA: Nebraska...
CTAGCCCCCTTCTCATCTCTTTCTGTGGTTAGTGTTCTGATGTCCCGAAATAAATAATCTTTGAAGTAATTCTTGATTCTTAGATCAATTAGAGAACTCTCAGGAAACTTCCTCTCTTCCCACTAAAAAATAATTATATAGTTATCCTTGGGCGATCTTGAATCTTAATTAGTACACTCACGTTCCCTGTGGAAAATCGATACTCTAAGAATACTTCCGGGTGAAAGCTACATCGGTATCCGTGCGCTTGCGGATTTTTCTGTTTGCGTTTAAAATACCCAACAGTATGTATGACTAGCATGGGCACAGTCATGAAGGAGGTGACCCTTGTGTCTTATTATCCTCATTAGTTGATGCCTCTTTACATGTGATTATGATATAGGGTTAACTTAACAATGATTTCTAGATGTAATTGCACTAATTAAAGTTATTCATTGATGCAGTTATAGAACTACCTTAGATCTAACTCCCTAGTTTATCCAATGGCTAACTATGATTATGACTAGTAGATGCTCTGATGATTATCCATAATTATGTTACTTGATGATTATGCTATCACTCATATTTATCTATATTTATCTTGTGACCTTTGCCTGTTATGAGTAGATTAGATGACATTGGTAATATCACTTATTTATCCTATATAGTCTCTTATCAATATAATAGATTATAGTTTATTACATAGCTTTTCCAGTGGTATAAATATAAATCGACAACCTGGATGAACTCCCTAGGTAATATGCTGAAACGGTATAATTATCTGTCTGCTTGCAGAACCCATTTATTTTACAATCATGTTATATTCATATCTTTTATATCTGCCTAGTAACATTAGTACATGTAAATCTATAATGATTTCCTAGCAATATAATTAGGGATGACAACCTACTTCATGTTTAGGAATGTTAGTAATTAAGAAGTGGCGAGTTGCTAAATGACAAGTTAATTATATACCGAGCATTTTTAGCGTTGTTGTTAGGGGTAGGAGTTATTTCTGCTTTTTAGTAATGACGGTAGTAAATGTCAACAATCACCTACAAGGTAGGTATGGAAACCTAAGGTAATTTCAGAATTAATTCCGCCACAGGACACAACACTTGTGCGTTGTCTGATGCGCCCCTCGATCATTAAGCGAACAAGAATGTCCTATTCGGAAGACTTAAAATCACCAAACGCCAAGCCAAGAGGCAACTTGGTATTTATCTGCATTTCCCTTTATGCATATTTACTGCTTTTAATTGCATTAGGAGTTGCATCTCTTTATATTGCTGCATTCGAAAATAAAATAAATATGTTTTGTATTGCATCTAGAAAACGCTAAGCCCCATGTATTTATTATGTGATGCAGCAGCTCACATACTTATCTACTGTGGAGGTGCAAAAATAATTTTTAGCATATTTATTTCCCGGTCTGCATATCATAAATATGAAAAGCATAAAAATATATTGATCCTGTTGAAAAGATAAATAGGCATAAGAAAGTTCTAGACTCCCCAGGCTTAGAGGTTTATTACTAACTCTTAATCAGTTCCACAAGCTTTGTTGTCTATTTGAGCTTCGCATGCTTTAGAGGATCAAGAAGAATTAATAGGTAGAAGGACATCCTATCCCCTATCGGAGTACTGTCCACATCAGGCAAGTGCTGTTTCAAAATGCAAGTACCTAAGACACTCCAGGAGGATCAATACGCCTTCACTGCCTGTTAGCAACCTCATCAGACTATGTCAACATCCAGCTTGGGGGAGAGCAACCCCTGTATAACGAGCTAAGTATCTCTTACTTACTTATCTATTTATTCCTAATGCGTTATGATAAGATAAAAAGATGAATAACCTTAGAAACCCAATAAATATTTTATCTTTCATAATTAAGCTATGTTACTTAAGGAGAGATCTTAATGAATCTGTTAAAATGAACCTCTAGAATAAACTCTTATATGGAGATGATGAATAGTTGCTCTACCATAATTCCTTGCAAGTATCTAGTTTTTAACCTTGTACTCTCCTAAGTTAGACACAACTGTTTAGACTTGAGATTTTGCTTAGAGCCTTAAACTAGTGGGTAGCAATTACTTGATCTATGTCTAGGTAGTTGACCGATATGATATGAGAAGGTTTTGAGCTACTATGAATATTACTCCTAGAGATGCTAGAGTTCTAGGGAATTTTATTTTGCAAATTCTAAAATTGCTACATGATGTGTTCCTCTATGACGAGAGTTTAAAATTCCTACCACAGCCATATACTCATGCTTGTTAGACTAGGAAAACCTCCACTTATATTTTAACCTATAAGCATTGAGGATAGTTAAGCTGTGTAGACCCTAAGAAACTAGTCATGTAGTTAAAGTCAATATTATGTGCTCTCCATCCATTGATCTTAGCTACTTTTGTCCTCAGAAGTATGCAACCACATACATCCACCACATTCACTATGTGCTACTTCTATTCCTGGAAGTACCACCCACATATACGCACTACACTCTGTGTTGTCTCTATCCTAGAGACATGCACTTATGCTGCTCCTACCCTGGGAGTATGCATTCCTCTATTCATCCACCCATATACATTCCACATCCACTTAGAAAATGTTCTACTCCTACACTAGGAGGGAATACCCAAAAATATTCATTGCCATTATGTCTTATTCTACTTATCCAATAAAGCTCCAGTATCAGTGCATTAAAAGGGTTGGCTGATCTCTAAAAAATGAGAAATGAAAGAAAGAGGACAAAAGTCCCAATGCAAAAGAAATACAAACAAGTCCTTATTCTTAGATTACGGAGGTATGTTTCCTAAGGAGCAATTGTAGAATTAGATATTCACCATCAGTTATCACCATCACCATTATTACCATCATTCTTATTATTCAATTCATTCACTGCATTCATATGCACATATGGCTTGATTGTATAATTAGTTTCTCTACATCCACTATTTAATTATGCAATACATGCAAGTAGGTTTGAATAGTCTTTCCCACCTATGAGCTCCACATATGCCAATTAGAAGTAAGGTGAGAGAGAGAAGGCAACTATGCCTTAGTCCTACAGCTACCACATATTCCGAGAGCAGAGAGAAGGCATACTCACTTGCCTTAGAGAGGATGCAAAAATACCACAAATGAGAGTGTGGAAAGTGTCATAAAATGAAACTCTGAGTTTTATTTGAAAATCTTGCAAAAACTCCAGGGTAATAGTTGATCAAAGAGTGAGTAACATAGTGCTTGACTTAACTATTCTGTCTTTCAACTACCCAAGACTTAAGTGATAGCTATAAGCTCCATGGTAAATGGTAATATGGGTGAGTCTTGAGTTATAATAGTTTAGTCTAATTCGGAGAGTCCTTGTTTGAACGCTTGTGTACTTGTGAGGCGTCAAAGCCTTGTAGCAACTCTTGATCCATCAATGAGTCTATCTTTGCTAAGGTACGAGCAAAAGGTAAGTTTGAGGGAGTTTGTTGACGGTAGATAAGTACTCCTTTTAACCATCAACATAGCATGAGAAAGGACTAAAATCATAATATTATCTAGCTATAGGGGTTATCACTAACACAATTCCACAAGTTTTGGTAATTGTCTATTTCTACAGGGGGTTATCGTAATAAGAATAAAAGGAGGTCCACATGTCAGATTTACATAGAGAGTATACGTGAAATGTCAACTTAGGAATACTCTAGAAGACTTAGGAAGACACCACCTGAAAGGTGGGGCCCACCTGCCATAGGGAAGGGGCGGGCGCCCCACCTTATCACAGGTAACCACCTAGGGGGCAGAGCCAATCAGGCTCCACCTCATAGATCCTGCCTCCACCGCCTTTGAAGATTAATCTTAAGCGTACATTTAAGTTGGTTTGATTCGAGGGCTGTGGTGCTTCCTAGGGGGCTATAAATACAAGCCTGACCCCCAGAGGAGGAGTCAATAATTCTCTAAGAAGATAAAGAGAAGAATTAGACACAGAGGGGTCCCTCGAATGGATCTGTCTCTATAGGAGTCTTAGCCACCATCTCAATTAGATCTCTATAGTTCTTTAGCATAGCTACATAGGGAATAGATCTAGAAGGAGTCAAGTCAACCTTGGTGTCTAGATCTATCTTTAGTTCTTGGTAAACTCTTATTCTCTTTGTTATATTTATATTAGTTCTTGCTACTATGAATATGACTTTGATTTATTTGATTATATCAGAATTGACTTTATTCTATTTACTTATGTTCTTAAATATATTGTTATAAGTTTACCTTGATTATATGCTTAGTGTAGTTAGATTAGAATTATGTTTATGCATAGGATCATATAGCGCTTACTCATTAGATCGATGGGTAAGTGGTAAATATTGTGTAGGCATGGTGCCTAGACCGTATTTATCTGCGATTACCCCTTATAGTCTGGAGCTTGAGGTAGATCGTAGGAGTGACAGTCCCGTTGAGTCCTTTGTATTCCTTCTCCGGATTATAAGGATTGTAGAGCACCAATATTTTTAAAGGGAAGTGATTGCTATTTTCATGATCTTTCTTGCTAATATCACTATGCATAGATATAACCTTTTCTAGTGATGATGCTAGGTGTACTTGCACTAATCAAAGTATGCTTTGATAGTTATAGAATGCTTAGGATTTATTCTTGTAGATTGTCCTAATACCATGCTAGTGTTATAGACTTAGAGTAATCTGATTGACATGATTATCATGTTTATCTTATGGCAATGAATTCTTATTTATCATTTGTCACTTATTATTCATATTCATATATTTATCTTACGTGACACTTACCTTGCATGAGAGATAAATAAAGACATGGTTAAGGTCTCCTTGATTATATGCAGGGCTCATTGCTCATTATCCATTGCGAGTCCCTTCCCAGTGGTAAAAATATAAATAATGATACCTAGAATACTCTTGGTTAAAATGATACATCGGTATTATCGATGCGCTTGCGGATCCTTTATTTATTTATTTATTTTTCCTAAAAAAGCATATAGATTTAATACTAGCACTTCTACATCATGTTAGGGATGACAACCTAGCTTAAGTGATGTTAAGTAATTTGATGCCCTTGATAGGGATAGGTTTAAGAGTTTATTTTTAGTAGTTGCATTAAGAAGTGTCAACAATAAGCCTAGGCCGAGATATGTAGGTGCTAAATTAGATCCTTAGTATAAGCAAGAATTAATAGCTTTACTGAAAGAGTATAAAGATTGTTTTGCTTGGGAATATTATGAAATGTCTGGTCTTGATAGAAAGTTAGTTGAACATGAACTACTGATTACACATGGATATCAGCCTTTTAAGCATGCTTCGAGAAGGATTAAACTAGAAGTAATGGCAGATGTTAAAGCAGAAATCACTTGATTATATGAAGCAAACTTTATTCAACAATGTCGATATGCCGAATGGATTTCTAGTGTGGTTCCTGTATACAACAAAAATGGTAAAGTTAGAGTCTATATTTGCAACACTTCTAGTGTTAGTTTTGCATGTTAAGCATTTGCATTGCAATAGTATGAGCATTATCACATTCATTCAAAAGCATCATGCCATGATCATGTGTCATTTCATGTGAAATTGTATGCAAAGGATTGTATGAATGCTTATATGTGTGTTTACCATAGTGTGACCAATGCAAATAGGTGTCCATTGTCCTCACCAATACTTTAACCAAGCTTAGAATGTGTTTTGGAATAATGTTCATGTTGGAGGTTTCACCCAAAAATGTCCCTAGGTCATGGTAACCCTAGTTTGACCCCACTTTGACCTGATACCAGTCGACTACGTTCATCGAAGCAAAGCCCCGGAGCATTATAAGCCCCATAATATTTTTGTTATCATGTCCTAGAGCAAGTTACTTATGGTTATATATTGATGCATTAAGTGTTAGGCATTGATATGACACCCTTGAGCATTGATATAGCCATGCTTAGTCCAGTAGAAGCCGGGTGATTCCTGCCACCTGCGAGAGATAGGTGGATATCTGATCACGGTTGGCTATATTGGCTATCATGGATATAACCTTGTGCTAATGGTGAATGGAGACCAGGCAGGATGACGATAGTGAAGCAACAAGGCATGGAGGTCTTGGGTATGAATCTATCCATGTCTGTGTTGTTTAAGGACCGATATGTTGTACGTCCTCTCGTCTTGTTGAACGCATGCCTAACACTTAGTTGGCTGGATAATTCGTTCCGACCGTGAAGAGTCAACTCAGGTCGGATACCCCGTTCTGTTTGAGTGCACACCCCGATTGGTAGTAAGTATGTGCGGGGAGTCAATGGCGTAAGACCAAGGTGTCAGGTTAGTGTCCTGACCCTGGCAGATTGTCGTCCCTGGGGGTGCGGCGCTGATTGGACCCGCGGAGTTATTCCTGAGTTGTGCTAAAGATGATCTAAAGCTGCCTTCGTGAGGTATGCTTGGGTGAGTGCTAGGAATACCTCTCTAGTTGGATAAAAATCGATTCGAATCGCTGTCTCTCCCGGTTAGTGAGAACTTAACTTGAGCAGCAGCAACGTAGAAACATTAAGTGAACCTAATGGTTATGATGATGTTAATGATGGCTATGTGATAACCTAGATATGGTTATTAATGTGATGCTTAATACTCAAGTGTTTGCTTAGAACAGGTGCTAATATAGTGAATAGCTGTTTTAAATAATTAACTTGCTGCAAATGATAAAGTAAATGTTGTACTCCAAATTAAGCTTTTATGCAAAATGTGAGTCAAACCAGCCCACTGAATAATAGCCATGCATGATCCTTGGTGTCACTTTATTTTTGGTTTATGATAGGTAAGTCTAGCTGAGTACATTCTCGTACTTAGGGTTTTATTCCCCTTGTTGCAGATGATATTGTATATCACGGCTACTGTGCTAATTGTCACCATCCGGCTGTGGATGATGAGTAGATCTCGGGCAAGATCACTTCTAGTAGCTTCACTTATGCTTTTGCTAGGTTGATCATAGGCTGGCGTGTATCAAACTAAGTGTGTTGTGTTTCAAAACTACTTTGCCTCCGCTACTAAGTTTGTGTTGTAATAAATTGCACTTGGAACTCTGATGGCTGTAAAACATGATCTATGTTGAATGTATGTAATCTGTGATGGAGATGCTTGATCATGTACGATCTTGGTTGTATGTTGGTTGAATTGAGATCTTTTGAGGTTTCATCGTACTACTGGGTTTATATGGGTTCAAGTCCATTAGCTTGACTGCTTAGATGGTCGCTAATTCACTTTAGTTCTTATAAATTGGGCGGTTTTGTTAAAACTAGTATCGGATCAAGATTAAGCATTTAACCATCATAGATGTAATTAAAAACAAATTAATTTGTTTTTCACAAATTATTTGGCAACTTCAGTTAGGAAGTGGCTATTTTGAAAAGGCTTAAGAGAAATATATAATGCCAGTGGTCATACCCTTTTATGCCCAATTAAGGACTTTAGGTGGCTATAATTAATGCTAACTGGGGGTTTTTCCTTTCATCCTCCATACGGCGTGCAATAGTGTTGATGCCACTTAATTAAGTGGTAATGAATAGATCATATACCTCTATGCCACGGTAAGCAATAGTTTTCTTTCGTCGTCCATATGGTGTGAAATTGTATGGATGCCACTTGTTTGAGTGGTAATGTATGGATCTACACCTCTACGCTATGGTAAGTGAGAGTTGTGAGAGCATGACCGTCCAACCGTCGGTCTAGGGGAGAGTTAGCTGTGGTTACTGAAATATTTACATGTTACACACATGTTCATATGAAGGTACTTAATTGTGGGTATATGGTACGACCGTGTATACATGTTTCGTGTATATATGGGCATGCTTCACATGGGTAGTATGCTGCGATATATGTTAGGAAATATATATCGAAGTATCTAGCTGTCAACCTAGAGATCACACTTTCATTTCTGCACATGTACTATTGTGGTGTCGGGCTGAAATGAATTTTCTACAGGTACACTGACAGCGAAATGTGTAGGCCAATTAGTTTCATATAAAGAGAGCACGTATGTATGCCACTGTTTATACTGCTAGAATTATTCTTTTTCTAGGGGTTGTGAGGACATACGGACTGTGCATGCATCATGAATCATTCATGCATTTCTTTGTGCACAACTCCATTCTCATAATTCTGGAAGTTGTAAATGAATATGTTCTCTTGTAAGTAATTCTTCCTTACTCAAATTGTGATCTTTTACTACAGATGGCAGCCCCACATGAGAATGAAACTGTTCTGGACATGTTTGGCACTCCTACTTTGCTGTGGAGGGTGCTAAGCTCTGTGGGATATGAAGAACCACCCAAGTACACCTAGAATGAGGTGGAGAACGAGGGACCTTTGCCTTGGGTGGATGTTCAAATCACAGTTCCCACTTGCCCAAATAACACACAATGGCTAGGTTGGATAGTGGAGTCTGATGGGCAAACCCCTTGGGAGGGCGCCCAAGTAGCAGTCATGGAGGTGTTGTTGGAGATTTGTCAAGACTTCGGTGATGAACTAGTCCATGGGCCAGCAGGGACCTTTCCTAGAGTGAACCCAACAGATACCTTTGTGTCACAAATAAGGAATGAGCCTTTAGAAATGAGAGAAGCTGAGCTAGGGTACATTTCTAGCCCTGCCATGAGTGTCATGCTGGCGGTGCTTAAGCTATACTATGTGTGCCAAGATACCTATGTAGAGGCTATGCTAGCACTTCAGCGAGCCTAAGTTGGGCAACGCAAGCTATGGAGGTGTGTGCATAAGCACCGTAAAGCATTTAGTGATGCACAAGCTGAAATCCAAAATTATCACACCGCCTTGCAAGCCCGCCGCAATCAAGCTCAAAATGCAGTTAGAGAGCGCAATGAGGCAGAAGCACGCAAGATGCAAATGACTAGAGAGCGAGATGAGGCTATGCGCTTGGCTGAAAATAGAGAGGCTGCTAGAGTTAGAGCCCTGTTCTAGGCTAAACTTAGAGAGCAAGAATTAGTCCTCCAAATTGCTCACCTGCAGCTAGATGTGCATCGTCTTAATAATATGATAAATCCTATTTCACAACCTATCCCAGCTGATCCTGAGGACGAGCCTAGTGAAGAAGAACAGAATGATGGCATGGTCTCTAATGAAGAGTCTGAGGAAGACCTGTAGCTTGGCTATGATTCTCGCTTTTATGTACTAGTTCCTATTTCCCTTTGTGTACCGGACATGTAATCTGAAATTTAGTTGGAACTCTGAGTGCTATCTAGCTTTTTATGTCCTCTATGTAAGACTTAAGCTGTGACAATGGCCATGTGTAACCATTTGAACTTATATGAGATGCTCCATGTCAATGTTGAGCTGAAATAATTGTTAGTGATGGCTCACAATACTCGTTCTGGCAATAACGAGGTGCCGCCACCACCACCTCCTCCCCTACCTACACCTGCTGAACTCTTGGCAACTCTTGTTGAGGGTCAGCAGATGCTGAATGAGGCCTTGCGTACCATGGCACCGTAGAATTGAGGTGGCCGCAATGCCCGCCAAGGCAGAGAGCACAATCAGTATAGCGACTTCAAGGATTTCTAGGATACTAAGCCGCCCATTTTCAAGGAGGCCTCTGAACTGCTAGAAGCTGATGAATGGCTCAATACTCTTTAGCAGAAGTTCCGCTTAGTGAGGGTGACTGAAGAGTTGAAGGCTGAGTATGCAGCACACCAATTGCAGGGGCCGGCTGGTATTTGGTGGAGTCACTATAGGTCCACCTTACCCGCTAATGCTGTAGTGACTTGGGATTGATTTAAGACTACTTTCAGGGATACTTATATTCCAGCAGGCTTAATGACTATCAAGCATATTGAGTTCACAAATTTGACTCAGGTCACTAAGAGTCTGACTGAGTATCTTCATGCTTTCAATAACTTGTCTTGCTATGCCATTGAGTTTGTGGACACTGAAGCTAAGAAGCTTGCTAGTTTCAAGCGGGGGCTTGGCCCCAAGCTGATGAAAAACATGGAAAATAATAAAACTACAACCTTTAATGATTTTGTGAGTGATGCCTTGACCCAAGAGAACTTGAATGCTATTTATGCTGCTTCCAAGAACCACAAAAGAGCTTATGAAGTGGGTGCCTCGCAAGCCAAAGCTCATGTGGCAGCAAAACTGGCTTATCGCCCGCCCAATGCTGTGACAAGGTAAAAGCCACCTTAGAAGAAGAACAATGTGAAAACTAGGGTTCACAAGGCTTTCACTGTTGCTCTTCCTAGTGGCGCCACAGGCCAAGGGAGCTCAGATACCCCCCTGCTAATCGTCCTTGCTTCAACTATAAGCAAGTCGGCCACTGGGTGAGAGATTGCCCTTAACCGAAGAGGAATTCTACTGCAGCTGGGGGCAATGTACGTTCCGACCGTGTGCACTATACCACCATTGAAGAAATTCTGGCTGGAGAAGTGGTTACTGCTGGTATGTTTCCTGTCAATCAACACCCTACAGTTTTCTTGTTTGATTCTAGAGCTTCACATTTTTTTATGAGTCAAACATTTGCATCTAAGCATAGGCAGAATGTAGTTGTAGCACTCCTAGTGTTAGCTTGCATGATAACCATGAGCATTGCATCAACATAAGCATCATCAAACCCACTCATTAGCATCATACCATGATCACATGTCATTTTGGTGTGTACACTAGGTGATTGATATGCTTATATGGCTTGTTATATGTGTAAGTAATGTATGACCAATGTGTACAAGTACACATTGTCTTCCAAAATACTTTATTCATGTTTATAATATCATTTGGAACCAAGTTTATGTTGGGAGTCTCACCTAAAGGTGCCCCTAAGTCATGGTTAACCCTAGGTTGACCTAGTTAACCCCCTAGACCTATTTTCAAAGATCTTTTATGAAACCAGTGTTAGAAACCTTGCCTATAAATGACATCTGAAGCAAAGTTGTAGCAAATTTTATAAGCTACAAAAGTTGTTTTGGTGCCTTTTAAAGAAAATGGATGGAACCTGACCAAAAGTGGCCTACAAGGCAGAAATCAGTGTTGTTTTCACACTTAGCCAAATTTGCCTAAGTCAAAATTGACACAGTTTGCACTTAGGGTACCTGGGAGCTTTGTAGTTTGAATTCTAGGCCAAACCAGACCTTGATCCCTTAATCAAACTTGTAGAACTCATGTAGCTCTATCCATTGGGACAAATTCGAGCAAAAACCACTGAGTGAGTCACGAGTAAAACGTCGACGAAGATCGGGATTCAGTCAGTGCAATCGTGAGCTTCAGAAATCGTTTCAGTTGGGTAGAGCTTCACCCGCCACCGTGTGTCCAGCCACCAGTCAGCCGTACATCAACGGTGACCCTGCCAGTCAGTCCCAGCACATCCACTTGAGCGCCACGCACTGCCTAGACACCTCAGACGCGCCATTCACCCCTCCAGAGCTCCACATTTCGCCTGCATCGCCCTCGGCGACCTCCGCCGCGCTTCGGCGAGCTCTCCCGGCCACACCACCACATCCTAAGCCGAGCTGCTTCGACCTAGAGCTCCGCCACGACGTCCTCTACCTCGACGTCCACCTCTTTCCCCTAGCAGAGCACCAGTGAGGTCACATTACCAACTCTGTCGCGAACTCCACCTCGCCAGAGTTCACCGAGATCACCGGCAAAGTGGCCAGACCTCTATGGTTCACCTCTGGCCGTGATTCTTCTTCCTACCGCTTCCCCTTGCTTCACTCTTGCTCGTCCTCAACCTCTACTGGGTCGCGATGGCCCAGTTCGCCGGCGTACCGCTGCGCAGCGCCGCCGCTCCGCCATTCTCGACGGCGAGCACCCTAGAGACCAGTAGAGCGTGAGCCAAGTAGGTCAACAGGTTCCCCTTGATGAGAGGAACACGTTGATGTCCTCGGTTTCCCCAGAGACCTCGCCATCGCCGAAATCTCCAGCAGCCGAGCTCGCCTCTACACTGTGTGTCGCTGACGAGTGGGACCTCTCTGTCACCCACTGTCCCTCTCCCCCCCCCCCCTTTTCTGTTTTTGGGCAGATTCAATGCTATTTTGAAAAAAAATCATAACTTGAGTTAGACAGATCCAAATGGAGTGATTCCAATTTTGTCAGGTTCTTGAGTTAGTCAAGTTTTTAATAAAACTATGAAACTTGCCATGTATTTGCAGAAATAAATAGATATGATTTAATCCTTGATAAAAAGAAGGTGATTATATCTTAAGATCTGTAAGTCCTATCACCATGCAAATTTACGAGATTGTTAATCATGCTATGTATTGGCTCTGATAAATTTCTCATGATTTTTGGATGCCCCGTGATGAAGTTATAAATATTCCTTGATTAAATAGGAGTTTCTTGAGGTATTTTTAATAAATAAATTATGACTCCTCTTGTGATGAAAATTGCTAGGTGATGTAAACATGTGAAGTTAAAGCTAAGAAAAATCTGAAATCTGTTGTTTGACACTTTTTGATAGAGTTTCACATTTATGCCTTTAATGCTATGAGTAGCTTGTAATTTTTGTACATCACAATTTGCATGTGCAAGAGCCATAAAAATTTTACAGTAACCTTGTGGTAGCCTAGATAGCTTGCTGTAATTTTGTTAGAATTTTTGGAGCCGGCATGTAATTTAACTAAGTGTGAGAGTTGTTTCAAAACTACTTTGCTTTCGCTAGTGAACTATGTTGTAATAACTCAGTTGAACTCCGATGTGTATGTAAAAACTATGTTCTGTGTTGAATGGTTATAATCTGTGATGGAGATGCTTGATCATGTATGGTCTTGGTTGTATGTTGGTTGAATCGAGATCTCTTGAGGTTTCGTCGGACTACTGGGTTTATATGGATTCAAGTCCATTGGCTTGACTACTCTCGCGGTCGCTAATTCACTTGAGCTCTTATAAATTGGACGGTTCTGTTGTAGCTGGCATCGGAGCAAGATTAAGCATTTAACCATCACAGATGTATTTAAAAACAAATGAATTTGTTTTTCCCAAACTAATTGGCAACTTAGGCTATGCATACGGCTGTTTTAAAAGGATTGAACAAAATATACCATGCCAGTGGTCATACCCTTTATGCCCGCTTAAGGACTTCTAGGTGGCTAAGTACTACTAACAAGGTTGTTTTTTCCTTTCATCGTCCATACGGCGTGCAATAGTATGGATGCCACTTACCGAGTGGTAATGAATGGATCATATACCTCTACTTGGAGTGCCTAGCTTGAAAGTAGAAGATTAGACTTTCATTTCTGCATATATACTCTTGTGGGGTTGGGCTGAAATGAAATTTTCTGCAGGTACACTAACAGCGAAACGTGTAGACCGTGTAGTTACGTTATGTATAAAGAGATCACGTATGTATGCCTGTTGGGTATTTTAAACGCAAACAGAAAAATCCGCAAGCGTACGGATACCGATGTAGCTTTCACCCGGGAGTATTCCAGAGTATCGATTTTCCACAGGCAACGTGAGTGTACTAATTAAGATTCAAGATCGCCTAAGGATAACTATATAATTATTTTTGGTGGGAAGAGAGGAAGTTTCCTGAGAGTTCTCTAGTTGATCTAAGAATCAAGAATTACTTCAA
>Ga0182004_10002882_pt1 | contig 13525 bp, 10 predicted proteins | sample Sormic07211540_1_FD_120479 | JGI IMG/M metagenome (GOLD analysis project Ga0182004, IMG submission 120479) | Endophyte microbial communities from Sorghum bicolor roots, Mead, Nebraska, USA - 072115-40_1 MetaG | ecosystem: Host-associated > Plants > Roots > Unclassified | place: USA: Nebraska...
CGCCGCCCTCCTCCCCCGCTCTCGGTGCCTTTTTTTTTTTTTTTTTTCGTTCCCCCGGCCGCGGGGCCCCCGCCGCCCCCCCCCCCCCCGCCCCCCCCCCCCCCCCCCCCCCCCCCCCCCCCGCGCGCACGTTCGCGCGGTGATGGTGTCGTCGCCACACCGCACACGTGCTCGCTCGCCTTTCCGCGGGGCGGGGGCGAGGGCGAGGGCGAGGGCGAGCCATGCCACGCCGTGCATGCGGCTGCGTGTCAGCGTGCGCGCTCGGCGCTCGGCGAGACGAAGGCTTGGGCCGGGCCTGCTGGGGGCACGCATTGGATGCTCTGCTCCAGTGCTGGGGTGCGGGGGCGACCACGTAGTACGTCCGCGCGCGGCAGCGCATGTTGGCGGGGTAGGTTGCGGTGCGCCCGTGCGGGGGGGCACGTTGAGTGGGTAACCGGTGAGGCGGTGCGTGCCAGTATTTGATGCCGTTCAGCGGTTGCCGGTTGGCGAGGAAGATATACGGCGCTCCGTTTACTCTACACCAGGCAACAACAAAAAAAGTGAGGCAGCAGTGAGTTCAGAAACATCCATGGCGCCTCGAGACTGACCTTTTCTTTTAACCCAAGTAGGCAACTAGTATGTTCTCAAAAAAAAAAAAGTAGGCAACTAGTAGTAGCCTCTGTAAACTCAGCGTACAGACAGTGTACAGCTACAATACGCACGCACGCAGTAGAAAAAGGAGTTAAAAAAAAACGTCGGAGCCTCTAGTCCCCGGGCGCTATACGCCGCCTGCGACGCCCCCACCAGCGTTGTTGCCACGGTCACCACGGCCGGGTGAAAACTGGAAAAGGGCGCCTGATTCACCCAAGACAACCCGCCTCCGCCTGTGTTCTCTTCTCTCCCACCCGGGCGCTCGCTTTCCATGCCCCCCTGCCCCGTGTAAAGCAGCAATATTTTGGGGGGCTTTTGGCACAAATCCAGGCGGCCCTGTCACCCACCGGATCCCCCCCCCACCCCCGCCCCCGCACACCCACACCGGACGGATTCCACGACAAACGCGGCCACGTCTGTTTGTTTTGTCCCACGGCGACACCAGCCATTTCCTTTGGGCCTTTTTCTTTTCCGCCGGGACGACGACGCCGATCGCAACACATTCACACCATTCGAATGGTCACGGTGGTCGGCGGTCGCTGTCGGAGCCCTTCGATCTGTAGGAACTTCCTTGGGCCGAGATATGGAGAACAGCGACACTTTTCCCAATATCTTTCTGCTACTCGTTCGTTTGCCAGGACAAGCAAGCTCGGCAAGTCTAGTCAGGTAGAGAGAGAAGTTAGGTTCGCAGTAGAACCTATCTATATGGGTTTATAAATTCTTGATTTGACGTGGTTGCTCGTTTTTAAAAGTTTGGTGTGTAAAGTAGTGTTTCGTTTAGAGACATCTAGAAATAGGATGGTCTTGTCATTGATTTTCTGGAACGGGATGATCTTATTTTTTGTTTGATTCAGTGAAATAGAATGACTTATAAATTAATAGTTTATTTCTTGGTTTATTCAGAGAAATAAAATGAATGTATCAAAAAAACTCAAAACGACTTATAATCTTGAACGTATAGTTTAGAAAGATACATATGAATAAACATATTTAATTCTTTATAAACATTTATCAAGAAAGCGCTCAATGTTATTGCTATGTGAATCTGGATCCTAGCTAGACCCTATCTTTTCACAAAATTTACAATTAAAGATGGGGAATCCAGGATGTAAAGAGATTGGAAGACATAAAACAAATTAGTTTATTTCTTGCTCCAATATAATATATACAGGACCTCGAACGGCCCATCCTGTTGCCGTGGGCGCCCAGATTTTCGAACAGCGCCTACTGGAAACGATCCAGCCCATCAGGAAAAGGGCGACACACAGAGGCCCAAACAAAAAGCCCCATAGTAAGCCAGTGGCCCACCACGAGGTGCCCTTCCACTCAGAGAATCCGAAAAGCCCGGCCCGCACCGCCTCATCCACCCAAAGGCACCTCTCTCTGCCTGTGTGTCCATTGGCTGACGCCGCGACCGCCCCCAATCCACCTGCCCCTCTTCGGAGATCTCACCGCCGCCGTCGACCTCCGTCGTTCCCCCTCCTACTCAGCGTCCGGCTTACCCGATGGCGCGGCTGCACTGGCTCGAGGCCGTCCTGCCGCTGGGAATCATCGGCGGCATGCTCTGCATCATGGGCAACGCCCAGTATTTCATCCACAAGGCCGCGCACGGCAGGGTACGCGCTCGTCCCCTCCCCTCCCCCCCTGTCTCCCGGTTCGAATCCTACACAGTGCTGACGCGCGCTGCTGGTTCTATCCTGTGTGTATGGATGCAGCCGAAGCACATCGGGAACGATATGTGGGACGTCGCCATGGAGCGCCGCGACAAGAAGCTCATGGAGCAGTCCTCCGGCAATTAGGTGTGGATCTGGTCTCTTGCCTCTGATCTCCATGGATGTTTGCTAGGATTCCCCTTTGGTGTCGGCCTCCAGGGGTGCGCGACTCTGGTGGAATTCGTGGTGCGTTGCTGCGGGATGATTCTAGGGTTTGGGCTCCATTTGGAATTCGTGGTTTGGGCTGGGTTAGGATAGGTTAGGAATTTAACTCTCTTGTGGCCCGAGGATAGAGGAGGGAGGGGGTGTTATTTTAGTGGTTGAAATGGTTTGCGTATTCTGAATTTGTTGTTACTTTGTGCCAACCGAAACTTCCTTGGTCACTGCAATGGAATTGTGGAAATGGGAGAGCGTCAGGTTGTTCCCATATCAATAGTCTGCTCGTTGAAGTGTATGGAGCTGGACACCAGTAGCACCAGTAGACTGTAGTTAGCTACTTATCTCTCTACAAGGAACCCTTCTATCCAACAGATTCCAGTGCATATTTAAAACTACAATCTCTTAACAAAAAAAATATTTATTCAGCTTGTGGCTGCTTTCACCTTTCTTTGCTTCATTTTTGCCTCAATATTTAAGTTTGGGTGGCACACTGTAATTATTCACAAAAATAGGGTTTGGACTCGATTTGGGGCTTGATTAGGTTGTAAATCGCCCCCTCTTGTTGTCCGAGGAGGCGATTTAATCAAGTGGTGGAAATAGGGCAATTCCGTGGCACTCTTGAGTGTCGATTGGCGACTTCTCTGTGATCTCAACAAGGATTGGAAAGCCGCAGGCTATTATTTCTGTTGCACTAGTACTCCCTCTCTTCAAAATTATAAGACATCTTGACTTTTTTAGATGCATTGCTTTTATTAGGTATCTAGACAAGTGTATATCTAATTTCATAGCAAAAGCTATGTATCTAGAACAGCCAAAACATCTTAGAATTTGGAATGGAGGGAGTACTTCTTTTCAATCATATTATGTTAGGCAAACATAGTTTGATCTCTGAAACAACAGGACTGATGTTGCCAACACATCCCTAAGTCCTCTGTACCATAAACAACAAGACTGATGTTGCCAACACATCCCTAAATCCTCTGTACCATAAACAACAAGACTGAGTTGCCAAATTACCATGAGATTGACTGGATGTAATAGATCCTGTCAAGAGATGATTTTCAGCCCTTGTATCATTATTGTGCATGCCTATAGATGCCCAGATGGGCCAAGCCAATTGGGTCGGCACGAGGCCCTGCTATTTTGGCTCGATCCAAGCATGGCTTGGCCCGTCCGATTTGTCGTGCCGTCAGGCTGGCACGTACATGGTTCGATAAAGAGCTAAAAAATATCTCTCCCATATCAGCCTCTCATATCGTTATCCATACAACAAACACCAAACTCTAGGACTCCAGGAGCCTCTCGTTTATCTTGCCTCTCATCTATATCTCTCACTCCCACTCACGGTATACAACCTGCACCATCCCCATGGCAAAGAAGGGGCCGAAGAGCAAGCACTTCCACCCACAGACCAGCTAGGGAGAGGAGTGGCCGTGTGCACCACCAACAGCAGCCACGCGTGATGCACAGGGAGAACGTGGGATGGGGCGGCGTGGTGCGTACATGAGGGTGAGTCGCAGTCCCACTAGGTGGCAGGAGACAAGCACAGCGTGTGGGGAGGGTATGGGTGTGTGGCTGCGGGGAAGACGACGTGGTGTCAACTGCAGGAGGCGAGACTGGCAGGGTGGAGAGGTGACGGGCTGTTGGAAGCCTCCCGGGTCGTGCAATGCCTTGGGCTGGTCTGGTACAGCATAATAGCTGGCCGTGCCATGCCTTAGCCGTCGGGTATGCCCATGGGCGTGCATGGCAGGGCCCACCTCCTCCCTCGTGACGTTCCTAATCACACTCAGTGCTGGGCTGGGCTGTCTGTTTGGCCATTTATATGTATGTCTACTTGTCTAGGGCTCTAGATAGTATTACATAGACAAAACAAGAAACTGAATGAATAGTTCGTTTGATATTGTATTCTACTACTATTCTTTTTCTACAAGCTCCCTCACCCCCTTATATATTTATAACCCTCTATTAGTAGCCTCTATTCTATTGTTATTAGATAAGGAAAAAACAAAAAAAATAAAGCTTAACTATTAGTAGATGCAGCGTTTATCCAAAACATGGATGATCATGCACTTGATTTATGATTTCTTGTACTTGTCTTCTGCTGGTAAGATTTTGTGATGTCCTGTGGACCTCCTTTAACTTATTGATACACGCTCACTGTAGTTGTTTGTTAGCATTGTCAATAATGTAATACAAGATCACTGAATGAAATTGTTATGCACATTTCTGCAGGGTATTGATCAACCTCAAACTTTTCTGGATGTTGACGAACCTCTTTCAAAAGCACAGAAGTACTGCTCTTTAGTTTCCTGTACAATGGGAACCAAGGCTTAATTGTTTTGCTTTGAAATATCAACAGTTTGGAGAATAATCTGTATCTGACATCTGTTTAATTGAACAAAGCCAAATCCTTTGTCAATTGCGTACCACATTTCTTTCCGCCTCTGGAGCAGATCGATGAACAAGAAAAATACATTTTGCAATTGTTTTGACTTTTTGTAAGTATATATATTTTGATCTGTCCATTTTGGATCCAACGGGGGTAGATCTGAATGATATAAGCATATTCTTCTAAAATTAAACAAGCTTCCGATGGTATTTTTCATCAAGGAAAAATGCCAGTGAACAGATGTGCAGAAGAGCACAATAAGCGAGAAAACTACAATGTTACTGATTCGCGGCAATCACTCATCTGAAAGAATATTTGGTCACTAGATATAAGCGCAACATCTGAAAGTAGAATATTTGTTCAACAATAGTTTCTTTATTTCCACCCTGAGTCCCTGATCAGGTGAATTAGAATTTACATTCAACAAAATCCCAATGACAAAAACAGAAACGAAAGACCGTCAACCATCCCTCGTCGTTTCTGGCGAAGAACCATCGTCAGCCTTGAAGCTCCGGGGCGACTCGTTTGTGTTGCCGCCGCTGTTTGTGCTCAGCATCCTAGGGGATTCGCTAGCAGCAATTCCGACGCCGCTGTTTGTGTTCAGCATCCGCGGCGATTCGTGGCCAGGGGTGCCGCCGCTGTTCGTGTTCAGCATCCGCGGCGATTCGTGGTCAGGGGTGCCGCCGCTGTTCGTGTTCAGCATCCGCGGCGATTCGTGTTCAGGGGTGCCGCCGCCGCCGCTGTTCGTGTTCAGAATCCGCGGCGATTCGTGGTCAGGGGTGCCGCCGCCGCCGCCGCTGTTCGTATTCATCATCCGCGGCGATTCGTGGTCAGGGGTGCCGCCACCGCCACCGCTGCCGCCGCTGTTGGTGCTCAGCATTCGCGGCGACTCTCTGTGCCGGGAGGGCGACTGGGGTTCGGTGGCCGGATCGGCCGCCCGGTGCTCCTCTTCCTCCAGCTCAAGTTGGGACGGCGGGGACTTGCAGCGATCTTGGTGGTGCTCAGCCTCCAGCTCAGCATCCTCGTCCTCGACGTCGTAATCATCTTCTTCCTCGATGTCGTCGTCGTCAAGGTTGACGACGTCCTGCATGTTGAGCTGGTGGTACTCGACGATCTCCCGCAGGAACCGGTTCTCGCGGGCGTACACCGTGTTCTCGTGCGCCAGCCGCGCCTTCTCCGCGACCAGCGTCTCCAGCTGCTGCCGTATCTGGCAGTAACACGAGCGACGACGGTAGGAGTGACATGTGAGCATTTCACTTTCACCTCCACCATTTGGCCCGTCTCGATCGAGCACGTACCAGGTCCTCGTCGGCGTCGGCGTCGTGGTTGCCGTCCCGGAGCAGCCGATTCTCCTCCTCCAGCTGCGCGCACCGCTCCTTGGAGAAGGCCAGGTCGGCCTTCACCGTCTTGAGCTCACGCTGCAGCAGCTTCACCTTGGCGGCCATGGCGTTCGCTACCTGAAGGGTCACATTGCCATGCCATTGCCAATGTGGGAGCTCTTGTTTCATATTCATAGGCAGCAGAAAGTATTTCGCGCTTCTAACGTCGTCGCGGCAAAGAAACTAAACTAGCGGCGGCCGCAGCATCCTCCTAACTAATGGCTAACGCGCAAAACGGGAGGGCACCTTACGTCGCGAGAGGCCTTGATCTGAGGCGACTCCGTGTCGGCCAGCATCGGCGACGTGTCGGGGCTGGCCGGGGTCAGGTTCGCGGCCCGGAAGTCCATGCTGCACGCCTTCCTCCTGATCTGCAGCTTCCGGGCGGCGACGACACCGCCGTGGGTGCCGGACGTCGCGCCGTCGGCCACCGCCAGGCCCTCCTGCTGCGAAGCAAACGATCGATGTCTCATTCATCAGGCAACAATGTCGTCAGCAAATGAAATGTGTGCGCTGAAAGCCTGAAACTCACTTCAAGAACATCCTTGATCTTCCCTCCGATGTCTAGTCTCCCATCCAGCGATCCTCTCCGTGACATGGGGCTCTGGCTCTCCGAGCTTCGGACCCGATCGTAGGACCATCGAGATTCAGAAGTCTGGGAAATTCCCATGGGAAAGCGCGGTGAAACAAGGGTTAAAACTGACAAGAGGATCACGTGAACGTGCCTGATGATGAGTCTTTCGTCCCCTTTTGTGTGTTCAGACTTCAGAGTTAGTTGTTACCTGAGTCTGAGCGGCGCGTGGTGTGCCATTTTCGTCGAGCATGACTTTGGCTTTCTGAGCCACGAGCGCCCAGAACCCATGCTTGTGGTCTTTCTTGGATAGCTCGATGTCGTACTTCGGCCCCTCGTCGTTTAGGCTCGTTGTCGATGTGTAGAGGTGGGTGACAGGGTCCTACAATTGTTGAAGGAGCAGGTCGTTCATGGACAGGGCCCAATCTTGTTTGCACAAGAACTATACTACTTGGAATTGCAAAATGGCGCAAGTTTTTCAGTTTGGTTGGAGTAACGGCGTCGGCAATTCTCGATCAGAGTTCAGAGAGGCACAGGTGATCCTAGGGAGACGAGAGTGCAAGGAGGAGAGGGAGAACGGAGCGCACCTGCACCGGGCTACTCGGCTCGGCGTCGCATTGGGACGCCGCCGCGGCGGCGGCGGGGAAGCGGTCGCCGAAGGAAGGCAGCGTTAGGTCCTCGCGCGCGGCGGAGGAGGACACAAAGGCCTGCGCGGCAAGGCGAGAGGAGCGGTCGGGGCGGCGGTTGTCGTCCGCGAACCGCGTGGCGCGCGGGGACGCGATGGCCGGCGACGCGGAGCCGCCCGACGACGTCTGGCGGTGGTCCTCCACGAAGGTGGCCGACCGCTGGATGCCCTGCTTCCGACGGTACGCCATCGATCACCAAGACGGCGCGCGCGGTCGGTCGCACGCGGAGGCGGACGGGGGAGGAGCCTAGCCTGGGCCTGCCGCTCTGCGCACCGTTTCTTGGGTGGAGCGAGCTCCTAGGCGACGACGAGCTCTTTCCGGGGCTCCTGTTCCGCGGGCCGGGAGCGGTGGGTGTGTCATGGCCGTTATTTGGTAACCGAACTCTGCCCGCGTTTTCAGGCGCGCGAGTTTCTGTAGCGTGGCAAGGTGACCGGCAAGGAGCTCTGCATGGTTGCGTAATTGCGTTACGCCGATACGTCAGTGAATTGCCGTATCGATATGGCGATATGCCGTCGATACGGTATCAGCGAAGTATCGAGGAAATAGCGAAATAAAAATACCCCTTAGATTGAAGTTTATCATCTTAGCAGTCCGTTTTGATGGCCCATTTACACAACCTCAAACCCTAGTCAACAAGAATCGAGCCAGCCTAGACTCCAGAGAGACCGTGGATGCTCCTGCCAACGCCGCCTGCTCCTGCGCTCGCGACACCGACTGCTCCTTCCGCCACCAATGAGGCACCGACAACGCCCGCCCGCCCTAGTTGCTGTCGCCGACGCCTGCAGGCCACAGGTTGGCGCTCAGGTCAACGATTCATACAACTTGTAGATCTCCTCCATCTTCGATCAGTTTTTAATCTGCATTCCATATTGTTCAATAACTATACGAGACCTATAAGAAATTGAGCATAAGAATCATTTATTTACTTAACGGCTAAGCTAAAGCAAATTAAAGGGAATGTACTTAGCTTATGAGTACATAGATATTTTTCGAGAAGATGCATATATAGTGAAATTTTAAACCTAATCATTATTTTTATATTTTTTAATGGTGCATTTGCATTCGTATAATCAACATGTAGCTTCGCCCCCTGTGTCCACTATATTAATAATCACGTATTAGCGCTGCGGTCTAACGCCCACACGACCACACCTGCAGGTGTACCTGACGGGCTCACGTGACGCGGCGACTGACGGGCCTTTCCGTTCCTCACGGGCTCATCAACGGCTCAACCATTCTCGGAGGCATTTCGTCGAACGTCTGACTTGCGTCGCGGTGACCGCGCCCCCCAAACCCCCATAAACCCCAGAGCAGAGAGCACCGCGGATGCCCTCCCGCTTCCCGTCTGATGGCCTCGGCGGCGCGAGGTAAAGAGGGCTCCGCCCGTCCCCTCTTTTCCCACTCAGATGTGGCGGCTCCCTCTGGCGGCGGCGCTCCTCCGACGCTCGCTCGCCGCCACCGCGCGCCTCTCCGCCTCGGTACTGCCCTCCCCGGCTTCCCCTATTTTTTTTGTGATTTCAGCAAAATAAATTCCGTCGCGGTGCTTGGTTAGCGCGGACCTGTCACGAATTCGAGAATCAAGTACAGCCTCACTTGAATCCGAGCGCTTGCTAGATCACTAACGCGGTTAGGAGGTTCAGCGCTAGATTACTAAAGCAGCGAGGGGGTTGATTGGTTCCTTACTTCCTTGCAATTTGAGTTTAGCGTGAATTAAGATCCCTGTGGCGGATTATCTAGTAGACCGTTAGTGCCCCGTCTCAGTTAATTAGTTTTTTCTCTTAGCAATCCGGACCTAATCCTTGGTTTAGTTGAACATTTGAATCTGTTATTTCCTTCTTCCTTTTTTTCACCTGTTCTGTTTGAATTGTGTAGCCTGTGGCCCTGTATTCGAAATAGTGAAATGATCTCATAAGTTTCTTCCATTTTTACATCCAGGGGTATTTGATGCGTGCCTGGCTCGCAGAACAGCCCACTGGACGCACTAATTCACCCATCACTGTGCATTGCCTCCAACAGTGTGGTTCAGATAACACCGTTGATGATAGGGTCAGTCAGGCATTTAAGCGGTGCTGCTCAACCAGTGCAAGTAGTGGTGTTTCAGATGCATCACCTTGTGCTTCTTACATCGAGAACCTCTGCAGATCTGGCAATCTTGTTGATGCTGTTCGTGTTCTTCGACAACTGCATGACGAGCAGGTCCATGTCAGCCTGCACACCTTTAATATGTTGCTGCAACACACAGCTGAAGCAAACATCTTTACCCTTTTTGCCAAGGTATTCAGGTACCTGCTGCTTTCAAAACTTGCTCCTGATTCAACTTCATATATGAATGTTGCAAAGGCCCTCCAGAAGTTGGATGACTGTGAATTGATACTCAAATTTGTAAGGGAACTTTTGGAAATCACACACCATAGAGATCCTACAGTTATGAATCGCATTATCTTCGCCACAGCTCAATATGGACACATTGATAAAAGTTTGGTTATTTTCGAAGAGTTGAAGAAATATCAGACCAGCTTGGATGTCGTCACGTTCAACACTGTTTTGGACATGCTAGGGAAAGCTGGTCGGGTGGACGAAATGCTTCATGAGGTGAAGCTAATGGAAGAACTTGGGCATTTTCCTGACATCGTGACATACAATACACTGACGAACTGCCTGCGAAGGCTTGGTAGACTAGATTTGTGCAAAAGGTTTTTTGGGGAAATGCTAGAGAGAGGTATCGCTCCAGATTTGAGAACATACACTGCATTGATTGATAGTTTTGGACGGTCTGGCCATATTACTGATGCCCTGGAAATGTTTCAGAAGATGAAAAAGTCGCACCAACCTTCAGTTTATGTGTACCGTGCATTGATCAGCAACTTGAAAAAGGCTGGGCAATTTGAACTAGCAGAAAAGCTCACTGAAGATATGAGTTCAAGTGCTTCAGAATTAATAGGCCCAGAAGATTTCAAGCCAAAGAATAAGGGAAGAAGGTTTAGAAAAAATGGCTAAGAGGCCATTGATTGATATTTGAGGCCTGAATCCTTTTTATTTGTGCTATGTGCACATCTCTAGTCCCATACTGCTAGAGTTTCTGGAAATGGTTGAAATGTTTTGTAGAATGAAGCTCACAGTATTATAGAGAAATACAAAGCTTTAAGATGACAGAAGCATGATGGTTAGGTAAACATGCAATGATACAGGGTCAAGAGGACCTGCTGACCTGAATGGGTCATTTTGGCTGCATGATTTTAAGCAGCTCATGGGTCACGGGAAATATTAAGATTCACCAAATTAGAATACCTTGAAGCTGCATCTGTTACTCATTAATCAGCTTTATGTAACATGGACACACTGCAGGATTTGGCTTGAGACATAGGCGAGTATCATGTGAGGCAGAAACATGTAGAATTACAGCTTCTGCAATTAGTTTTTTCTGTGAATCTTAGGCATGAATAGAGACAAGATTCCTTGTTTTCTCCATTTCTTTTCCCTTGTAATCAGAAAGTGTATAATGTACTAATGTTAGTTGATTGAATTCAGTTTATTATCTTAGCTATTTGATCATCTACCCACTCCCCTCTATCCAAATTATAAGTCATTTTAGCTTTCTAGGCACATATTCATGGTGCATTCTTGTATACTTATTTTTTAATAGGGTACATAAATTCTATTCACATAATCATGAACTGCATATCTGCATACCGGCGTCATAATTATCTGATACTTAAAAGTTTGTTTGCTTGTTTTGTACATTGGGTGAAACACGTCATTGATGTCAAAAGTATTTTATAATTGTGAAATTTCTTGCTGCATGTATTTTTCGATAGTAATCCTGTGAGAAATTTCCACTCAAAATCTCAGCTAATATTGCTGCAGTGATGTCAGGTGCTTTGGGAATTCCCCTGTTATGTGAATTGTGATACGTGAAAGCTGTTTGCTTTGTTCTTGGTTTTCAAGCTTGTTATCTGATATATTACCACCAGGGGATGTGGGATACGATTGTTTTAGGAGGAAACCTCCAAACTGATTCAGAGGGACCTATCATAATTTTTAACTATGTGTGCCCACTTTCAGTTTGTATAACTAAGTTTGTGACATGTACTGTATATTCATGGTCATTCTTGTATACTTTTTTGTGAATTGGGTACATCTAAATTCTATTCACATAATCATGAACTGCATATCTGCATATACTGGCATCATAGTTATCTGGTTTCTATGATTGTTCTTGTTTGTTTGTCAATTGCTAATGTATCTACTTTAGGTACTAGTTGAGTTTTCTGAAATTTGGAGTTACTGCTTTCAGTTGTCTTTTAGAAATTTCTATTCATGAGGTGTATGTGCATAGTAGAGAATGGTGTACTACATAAAGTAGAGCTGATCCTTTTACCGATGACGGTGATGTTGTGCTGCAACTTCTTATTCAAGGTCTATCATGCAGCTTGGTGATTAATATTACTTCAAATGCAAACATTTTATCTCTTTGCACATTGTTATGCCATCATTTCTATGTCTTTTTTTGGAAGAAACTGGAGAGGCCGTGGCCCCTACATCATTTCTATGTATTTATCTGTTAGTTGGGTGCCTCACGATAATATACCATGGCCTGATGGTGGAGCAGACAGCAGGCACTTGATTTCCATTAGTCGGAATGCCCCGTTCTCGTATCGTTCCTGTTCGCTTGAGTTTATCGGCTAAATTTGCCAGTCGTTCAGTAGTGTTTTTCTTTCACAATAAATTACTAACAGTACTTTCAGTCATGTCTTTTTAGATAAATGATTAGGCTCAACTCAACAACTTAATACTAGTAGTCTAGTACTGAACAATAGTTTTGCTTTTGCACAATACATGTGGGTGTTTTGGACCTGCAGTACCTTTGAGCAAGGTTTCTGTCGTGCGCATTGCGTGCGTGCTATTATTTGATGAAAACTTGAAGGAAGGTCCATATTGCTGCGGGCACTGTGGGTGACAATGTCCTGAACGGAAATTCGACGGCCTGTATAATAATTGGCTTATATAGCTCATTAGTATGATGTATGGAGAGAGATTATCTTAAATGAATGTTAGTGGATGATGTTTCCTAACTGTTGTGGATAGGTTAGTTTGCATGAAGAGATAGATTATCAATAATGTTAAGGGCCTATTTGGATCCATTAGCACTGAAAATTAGTTAGCTAATAGCTACTAATTTTAGCTAGCTAATTTTTAGCAAGGAATTGTTTGAACCCACCTGCTAGCTAATTTTTAGAGCTAATGGATTCGTTGGTATGGTCAGCTAGATAAGTGTTAGTGTGTGATATGGATCGATAGTGAGTTGAAGGAGTATATGAACTATTAGCACATATTAGCAACTTCAAACTTGTTAATGGAACTAATAGTTAGCAACCCTCTAGCTAATAATTGACACGTTTATTAACAGGTCTGTTTTTATCTATTAGTACTAACTTTAGCCGCTAATTTTTTAGTGCTAATGGATCCATACACTACCGGAATCCGACTCTTTGCCGAGTGTCTAATGGTTTGCCGAGTGTTTTTTTTCGGACACTCGGCAAAGAGCTTCTTTGTCGAGTGCTAAAGAAAAAACGCTCGGCAAAAAAAAACACTCAGCAAAGAAGGTCTTTGTCGAGTGTTTTTTTGACACTCGGCAAAGTACCCTCTTTGCCGAGTCCAAAAAAAGAAACACTCGGCAAAAAAAATTTCAAATCAAAATTTGAAGCCCTAAACAAATTCAAATCAAAAAGTTTTGTACTACAAAGTTGTATAACTTCTCAAGATCTATAATCTTTATTTTGGCCATTTCTTCATTTGGCATAATGAAAATAAGTTTGTTCATAAATTTTATATCTCTCTTATAGTTCCTAGAACTACAAGAGAAATATATAAGATTTGTAAAAAAATATTAGAATTACCGTGTCAGATGAGCAAATGATCAAACAACCAAAATAAACTTTATAGATTTTGACAAGTTATGAAATTTTATAGTTGACAATTTTTTCATTTGAGTTTACCTTATC
>Ga0182004_10002883_pt1 | contig 13525 bp, 2 predicted proteins | sample Sormic07211540_1_FD_120479 | JGI IMG/M metagenome (GOLD analysis project Ga0182004, IMG submission 120479) | Endophyte microbial communities from Sorghum bicolor roots, Mead, Nebraska, USA - 072115-40_1 MetaG | ecosystem: Host-associated > Plants > Roots > Unclassified | place: USA: Nebraska...
ACGGGGGGCCGGTCCGCGTCGGCGAGCTCGCGGATGGTGTCGGCGACGAGGTCCTTGAACACCAGCCGCTCGATCTGCAGCACCGCGTCGGCGACCTCCGCGCCGTGCCGCTGCTTCTGCTGGCAACCCCACGGGCCGCTGCCGTCCGCGGCCAGGTCGCGCCGGATGGCGCTGCAGGTGACGTCGTTGAGGTCCGCGGCGTCCCCCGCGGCGGCGGCGCCACGGGCCACCACCACCACGGGCTCGCCGGCGCGTCGGACCTCGGCCCAGACGTGGGCGACGAGCTCGGCGCCGCGGAGCCACGCCGCGGGCTCCCAGGGGCACGCCGACCGCTGCCGCTCCAGGGCCTCGGCCACCGCGCCGCACAGCAGCTTCCGGTGGTGCCGCCACGTGTCGTCGGGGTCGCCGCCGCCGCCGCCACGCTGGCGCATCCGCTGCTCCGCGGCCTTGTACGCGTCGGCTGGGTCCCGCGTCCGGCGGGCGCCACCGAGCAGACGGACCAGCTCGGCCACGTACGCGTAGTCCGGGTCGTCGCTGCAAGCCTCCGGGTCCACGGACCATGACGACGGGGCCCACTCGTCATCCTCCTCTGGGTCGGACACCGTGGCGGCCGCGGTTGCGGCCGCCGTTGCCAGCCCGACGCTGCTGCGGAAGTCGATGGCTCGTTTTGACAACCCCGAAGACGATGACGGCGAGTCCTCGTCTGCGAGGAAGGCTGCCGCGTCCAGCACGGACACGGGGCTAGGCTGCTGGTCGGAACCCCCAGCGTCGCCGCCGGTGAAAGCCTGGATGCTGCTCAGCAGCTTCCCGCACCGCTCTAGCAGGCCGCGGTCCGTCCTCGAGTCCGGCTGCAGCATCGCGCAACGGTTCCAGAGACGATAAGACATTTCGTACTCAGAAAAAAAAAAATGTTACGAGGTCAGGAACGGTGGTGCAGGTGCCGGAGGCTTACCGGCTCGAAGTCCCAGCGGGAGGAGGCGCTCAAGGAGCTGCTGCTGCCGCCGTCGGAGAAAGTGGTTGAGGCCTCGTCGTCGGGGGACAGGGCCGCGGCGTTGTGCGCCGCGCGGCGGGCAATGCGGGAGCGGGCGCCGGCGGAGTCGAATCCGCTTGGCTTCCTGAATGGAGTCTGCTGCTGCTGCTTCGGGGACTGCGCCGGCGAGACGCGCCGCTGGGGGGACAGCGAGCCACGGCGAGCCGGGGAGGCCGGGCTACGTGCGGGGGACGCGGCAAGGTCCGGCGAGCGAGGGCGGCGCGCGCGGTCGACGTCCACGCGTAGCCGCCGAGCGGGAGTCAGCCCCCGCGAGGGCGGCGACATCTGCGGCGGCGGCGCGCGATTGGACGGGCGCATGACGACGATAGGTGGCGGAGGGGTGCGTTGTGCCTGCGCAGGCGCCGGCGGAGGGGTGTGGTGGAGGAGGCCTTTGAGCTGCAGCGCCTCCAGTATCTGTTTCAGCGTCTCGAGATCCCTCGCGGGTTCCGCGATGCCACGCTTGCGGAGGCGCCGCTCAATCTCGCCGTAGAGCGCGATCTCGCCGGGGGCAGCGCCGCCGCCAGAGGCCGGGTCCGCGCGCTGCTTCGCGGGCTCCGGGAACACCTCGTGCGCGTCGAAGCGGCTGCGCCTCTGGAACGCGCGCGGGACGACGGCCGGATCCGGCGCCCGCCGCATTGCCGCCTCCTCGGCAGCCGCAGTGGACGACACCAGCGAGGGCCTGTGCGGCGGAAGCAGCGGCGACGCCGACGCCGCCGGCCTCTCGAAAAAGGACGGGTCGACGAAGCGGAAGTGCGCCGGGTCCCGCGGCCCCACGCGCTCGGACGCGGACCGCCGGAGCGCGGCCGGGCTCGCCGCGCCGTGTCCGTGCTGCTGCCCGCACTCGACGGCCGCCGCCTCGTGGCCGTGCGGTAGCGCGTCGAGGCCCATGAGCCGCGCGACCACGCTGGGGGACCGGCGCTCGTCCCCTCCCGCCGCGGACGGAGACGGCGGCGCGCCGCCGGGGGCGACCGAGGTCCGGATCTCGCGCGGCCGGAGCTTGCCCCTGGCGTCGACCACGGCGCGGCTGTCCAGCGAGAGCCGCGGCAGCCTCCACGACGGCGCGGCGCCGAAACCGCCACCGCCTCCTCCGTCCTTGAGGTCTAGCGGCGGGAGCTGCAGCGACGGCCGCGGGGCGGCCGGCGGCGTCATGTCCGGCGACGATGGCGCCGGCGTCGCGCGCTCCAGCGGCATCGACCGCTCAGACGGCGTCGCGGAGCCCTGCAACACACACACAAACAGCAGAGCGGTCACATCAGAACCAAGATTCGATAACCGTTTACAGACGCCTCCGAGCTGGTTCAGGACGGCAAAGGGCGCGCGCGTACACTGGAGAACGACGTGAGGCGGCGCTGCGAGCTGTGGAGGCGGCGGCCGGAGAGGATCTGTGGGCGGTCGAAGAGGTGGAGGAACCCCGCCATGCAGCCCTGGTGCATGGGCCGCTCATCCAGCCGCCGCTCTTCGTCGTCGTCCACGCCCATCGCCACCATCCTCCTCTGCCTCCTCTGCTTCCTCTCGCCTCCTCTGCGTGCGGCCGCGGCGGTCTGGGTGCCTCGCTCTGCTCGGCTCCCGCTTTTGGGATCAATTTAAAGCGGTGGCGGGGCGGAGCACCAAATGACGCTACTGCCCCCGCAACTACTTGTATAAATTTCGGAGTACCACTGTGGTCTCGTGTCGACGCGTCGGGGTACGAGCGGGCGGGGAGGCGAGACGTTGGCGCCTAGGGAGCCGGGGCGTCGTCATCGACGGCATAGCTGGCCGTGCTGAGGATGACGCGTGGGCCCCGGTGTCATGCGCTTTTTGCCCTTTTTTTTTGGTTTTTTGTTTGTTTTTTCGGCGGCTTGTTTAAAGGTGTGTCAGTAGAGCTCGTGCCGTCGTGCGTGCGTGCATCGGCTCACTGGCTCGTTCGGCTTTTTACAGCTAAGCTTTGGGTGAAGTAATGGGGGCAAGCGGCATGCCTTTGGCGATAATCTTGCCGTGTTAGGAAATGATGATACTATCGGTTTACGTGTTTGCGGCAAATGTGAGCGCCATATAGCAGTAGTAACATACTTGTACTGCTTGCTTGAAGTGTACTCTACGTAGGCACTAGGCAGAACTGCAGAAGAAGTTTGAAACAAAACAATAATAATAATTCTTGTTGACACGCACTATCTCTGTCCCAAAAAAAATGCAACTCTTTCGGAACTTGGACGGAGACCCTCAAACACTTCGTATTCAAAATCCCTCTTGGACGGAGACCCTCAGACATTTTGCCACACACACTTTGATTTCTGAATTAATCACCTAAATACGGAAAATACTCTCTTTGTCTACTTAGTATAATAGTCTCTCAACTACATCTTATACTCCTATAAAACTAAACGCTATTATTTATTTCTCTCAACATATAAGTTGTCCAACATCTGTTGTATTGGGTATACCTAAAGTGCATTGTGCATTGACCCATATATACTGTCTCTGCTAGTTACCAGGATACTTCGTTGTCTTGGGTACATCTCATGTTTGATACTAGTTGACAAGGCTAATCTTTGTCCAGCCTCTATCAACAACCAATCGATCTAGCGAACTCCTCACCGGTTGTTCGTTTGGCTGATAAGCCATGACAGAAAACACTATTTGTTTGTTAGGGTAAAACACTGCTGAAAAACTGGTAGTTTCGGCTGATAAACTCAAGCGAACATAGTTCAACGGGGATTGATGTGCGTACTACTACTCCGTATGACCGGGCAAGAGTCGACCGTCGTCTTTGCACAACCACTGCGCGGCAGTTCCAACCGTCGCAAACTGAACCGTGCTATACACTGTTTCAGTGTACTGCTACTGCTGCTGCTGGACTAGTGGTCGTGTTAACAGCTTCCCTGGTTCGTAGCCGATGACCGATGGACGACCGAGCCGAGCTCCCAACCTCCAACTCCCAACCGTCGTCGATGCCGAGCAAAACCGCGGCTGTGCGGCCGAGCCCACCGTCAGAGACGAACCACTTGCGGCCGGGCCACCCCACAGTCCACACGCACACGGCCACACACACATGCATGCAGCGCTGCCTCGGGACCGGCGGCGACGACCAACGCAACCTGTCCAACCACCAGCCAAGCCAAGGCAACCCGCGCGCGGACTCGGAGGCGTGAACGTGCCGCCGTGCGCGGCGCAGTGCCCTCTGTGCCTCTGCCCCCCTGCGCTGCGGCCCCTGCGCGAGCCTGACCGCCCTGCCCAACCCGTTGCCGGCGCGAGCCAGCCCCTCCCTGTGACTGTGGGCGGTCGGTCATGCTCATGCAGGGCCGGGCCGACGTCGACGTCGTGACTGCCATCAGCATGCGCTGCTCGATCTGTAGTCTGTTCCCTTGCCGAGGGCGGGCCGGCACGAGCACGGGCGCCCGGCGCGTGGCCGGGGAAATCTTACCGCGCGGTAGCCTGTCCGGAGTACGTACTAGTATGTTGTTTTTGGACGTCGCAGCTGTTATCCACGTCGAAGCTCCGCGGGGCGAGTTGCGGTAGCGCCGTTGTTACACACGATCCATGCAACTCCATCCAACCGGACACGAGGCAAACGGCACGAGTCGGAGTAGAGTATGATGAACAGAGTCGTAAATGTACGTACGTACGTACTGCGACGGCTGCTGGGTGCTGCGGCTGCTGTTCCACGCCACGCGGTGCGGGTGTGTGTGGGGGCTAGCTGTAGCTGGAGGGGATGGTCAATGTGACAGTGGCAACATCTGGGCAACAATCCGCTGACGATCTGCCACGCATGTGTTCCCCACTGCGCCATCTACGTACCTGCCATGGCATGCATGCGCTTCTGCGCATCTCGTCTGACACCACTCGCCCACAGTCCCCCCACCACCCACCGGATCTTTGTGATGACGCGGCGCTTACGTACAAGTAGAGACTAGAGACTCAGAGTGAGAAACAGAGGGCAGGACTGCTATATGGTTGATTGAAAAAAGTCCCAATTTATCCAAAATTTTGTATCATATTCGCTGCCATAAGAGCATCTCCAAAAAAAATTAAACAAAAAGATTAGCTAAATTTAAAGATTTAGATACTATCTAAAATAAATATGACAAAAAATTATTAAAGTACTCCAACAAACTCTATAAAAGAAGAATGGCTAGTGAGGTAGGCTATCCCAAAGTAAAGAGCGAATAATGTGAGATGAAGAGCTGCTACATTTGAAGTTATTTACAGAGTCTGTTGAAAACGTTTTTTCTTTAACAATAACCAAATTTATCTTTAGAAATTGATTTGGCTAGTCTCTTGAAGATGCTCTGTGACGTGGAGGCCGTGACATTTCTATTCCGTTATCTAAAAGCATACTCCTACCTAGAGTCCAGAGATCTTTGGAAAATTAAAATGTTAGGTTTTGTTTATATGCGAAAACTTTTTGGATATGACTATTGTATCATTTTCATTTGTATTTGATAATTATTATTTAATTATAGACTAATTAGGCTCGAAAGATTCGCCTCGTAAATTATAAGCAGACTGTGCAGTTAGTTTTTTTCATCTATATTTAATTCTCCTTGCACGTGACATATTTAATTTGATGTGATAGAAAATCTTGAAAAAAATATATATATTAGGTGCAACTAAATAAGGCCTTACTATTAGGATACACTAGTTGAGAGTTGAGACGCAGCAGCAAGTGGCAGGCAATCAATCCCTTGTGCTTGAAGGGCGTGGCTGTGCCCTTTTTGGCAACGTGGGGTGCTTGTGCTTCGTCGAGCGCGGACTCTGAAGCTGTTCGGGAGTCCGGTCCAACGACATCCATCAGTGGTGGTAATTTAAGCACAAGCTGGCACTAGATTATGCCGCTCCGATCCTATACTAGTATACAGTAGTAACATGCATGCATGCTGCGTATTGTTGGTGGGTAGTCAGGGCGCCAGATTTTGTTGGGCTTGATTTGACAATGGCGCCCGGGCCTGGATGCATGCATGCATGGGTAGAGCAGAGGAAGAGGATTATTGATAGTTTTACTACTACTCGAGATGGATCGGCTACGATCATCGGCTAGGTTTAGGTGGTACTAACATACCGTATCTTGGTTGGTGTGCCAAGATGGTTACATACTCCTATGCTATGCGAGGGCTAGTTGTTGTTTACGGCTGTGATCATCATTGAGGAAGCACGGTTCTCCACTAGGTTAATACAGTATATATGGTTCGTTAATTGCACATGGTGGTCGATCCGATGTGAGCCGTGAGCGCGCGGTGGTTCGAGTCTGTGTGTGAGAGACAGAGGTAATGATTGGTGACTCGGTGTATGATATTGTACTACTCCCTCTCTATATCAATAAAGAAAGTTGTTTTGAGCAAGATTTACATCTAAAATTGGAAATATGAATCATAAATAACTTTTAAGTTGTTAAATTTGAAAATATGAAAACCATAAAATTAGATTTTGTCTTGAAAAGTATTTTCATAAGTGTATACATATATCATTGTTTGATAAATATTTTTTATATAAAAATAAAGAGTTAAAGTTAGACTTTGGAGGCCGTGTCATTATCCTAAACGTCTTTCTTTATGGGTATAGAGGGAATACTGTGTATTTCCAGCTCTACTTAATTGTACCGATAATCATCTTAGTTTGACGGTTTCTGTCAATCGCGGATCTTTTAGCGCAGGTCACAGTTCGCAAAGCTATGGCTAAAATTATTTTTCGATAATTTATTATGAGAGAAAAATAACATTAAATAACTGGTAGATTCGACAGCAAGTCTAGTACTAGTACATTGCAATAAGGAGGGAGGTTGACAACGTAGAGTGCTACAGCACGCGCGCGGTGGCACTAGTATATGTATGTGCAACCTAACCCCCAACATCCAGCGGAGCCATATATATGTACAGTTCGTAGCTATATATATGTGTGGCTGGACTGGACAACACGATAATAGTATGTGCTAGAGGCATGCATGTGCTGTAGTACGTCTGACCCCAATTCGCTGCTGGATCGGTATGGATGCAAGACTAGACTAGACTAGACACACACAAGGGCATAACTAACTTGGATTGCATCATGGGCGCGCGGTGCTCGATCAGCTCGCAGATTGACGTGGCCTGCTGATGAGCCGGAGAAGAGAACGAACCTCTGTCGAGGAGACGAGGTACGTACCGGCCGGCCCACACTCCGCAGTGGCACGTGAGGACTGGAGTGACGGAATATATATATATATATATATGCGGTGCGGGGGGCGGGGGTGACGGGAGGGAGACGGACGCGGATGCACGACGAGATCGACCCCGCGAGCCGGATGATGATGCGCGTGCATGCAATGCAGGGCGCCATCGACTGCTGCCGGTCGATCGGCGGTCGCGTCAGCGTCGCCGCTCGCTGGACGCGACGCCCAGCACACACAGCACCCGGCCGGCCGCACCTAGTACCTACGTCACGTCCGTTTCTCCTTTTGCCGTGCGGTCGTCAGGTTAAAATGCGATCGAGATCAGAGTGGCCAGCAGGGCCGCCGCTTCCGTTGGCGGTGGTGAGTGGTGACGCACGGTCCACGGATGGATGGGCAGGGTCAGGCGTGGGCGTGGCGAGACCGCAACTGCTCACCGCGCCTGGGGTATCGCACGGTAACACAGTAACTTTCTTGCTTCTAGCCTAGGTCTTGTATTTGACAAATATTATTCAATCATAGACTAACTAGACTCAAAAGAATCGTCTCGTCAATTCTGACCAAACTGTGCAATTAGTTTTTATTTTTGTCTATATTTAATACTTTATATATGCGTCTAAAGATTTAATGTGACGGGGGAACGTGAAAAATTATGCAAAATTTTTCGGAAACTAAACAAGGCCCTTGGCCAAAGTCGTCCTCATTCGTCCTTCACCATCATCGAAAGCGAAGAAAGGGAAAACCATGACCAACTTTCTTCGGGTCATGACAAAAAAAACCCTACTACCAACGTGGGTAAAAGACCCATGCTGACTCGCTCCAAGTACTAGAGGCTTCCTAGGTTTTCAGCGGCCTAGTACTAGCTAGCTAGGGTTCTCTGGCTCGGCAAGTCCAATCACCACTACTCCAACTACGGACTGCATGCATATGCATGCATGCTACCCTGCCCATATCCGGCCGGCCGGCCGGCCACGAGCGCGCCGCGCATGCATATCCGTATGATCACGGACGGACGAGGCGATCCACATCCACCGCCCGGGTACACGATCGAGATCGATTCGACCAGGCCCCCAGCAGGCAGCAGCTGCAACTGCAAATGCAGCTTTCCGCAGCGCGGCGTTTAACTCCATGGCGCCAAACCGGAAAAAAGCAGCCGGCCACCACGGCCAGAGTCCAGAGCAGCACGGTCAAAGATTTGGTCAAGGGGCGTCGTACGAGGCCCGGCGTGCTGTGTACCTGCATTGGGCTCTGTTTAGTTCCAAAAATTTTTTGGCAAAATGAGCACCGTACCAATTTTGTTTGTATTTGACGAATATTGTCTAATCATTGACTAACTAGACTCAAAAGATTCGTCTCGTCAATTTCGACCAAACTGTGCAATTAGTTTTTATTTTTATCTATATTTAATACTTTATCCATACATCTAAAGATTCGATGTGACGGAGAATCTGAAAAATTTTGCAAAATTTTTAGAACTAAACAAGGCCCTGGTGCAGTCGCATATATAGGCCAGATCGAACCATTATGGCCTTGTAGTTCAAAGAAAATTTATAAAATTTTACAGACTCACTGCCGTATCGAACTTTACGACACATGCATAAAATATTAATTATATATAAAAGAAATACCTAATTATATAATTTATCTAAAAAATTTTAAGACAAATCTTTTAAGTATGAGAAGACAATATTTGTCAAAAACAAACGAAAGTGTTATATTGTTCGTTTAAAAAAAAATTAAAACTAAACAAGGCCTTAGTAGATGAAATCTTTTTATCACTTTCGTTTATATTTGATAATTATTTTCTAATTATAAATTAATTAGATATAAAAGATTCGTATCGCATATTATAGATAAACTATATAATTAGTTATTTTTTCTATTTATATCTAATATTTTATGTATGTGTCTAAAAATTGATTTAATGTGAGGAGCTATATGTTGTTGTTGCATGCATGGCACGCCGGTACGGTACGTGACTGTCCCAGATCAGGGAAAAGAAAAGTCTGTGGCGGCAGACACCCTTGTTGTCACCGCTTTCTGCATCGTGCACTGCTTGGTGGTGGACTGCTGCTGCTGACTCGGCGCAAGTGGAGTGGGACCAGGGTGTCAGATACTCAGATACCACCCAGAGCACCCCAAAGCTACCACTACCACTAGCAGCAGGACACCTACTTTGTGTTCAATGACATGCGGAGTATATAATTGTACACATATTCGAGCTATGAGAGAAATATGGTTCTTCTTAGTTCGTGGGATACAGTAGGATGGAATCATTCCATTTCATCCGTGTTTTTGATTTGTGGACGAGAATAAAATTATCTCTAACTAGGAAAATTCATTTTTTTTTGTGATCAGGCTCGTGCGCACACACATGGCTAGGATGTGCAGAGAGCACACGTAGCTAAGGGCAGGCATATCCAGTGGCACTAGAGACGGAGCTAGGAGCCTAGGACACACAGAGCCACCACAGACAGTGGTGGACGGTCGAATCCAACATTCTTGAGGACGGATCCGACATTGCTTGAGATATGATGGAGCCGACCAGTGGAACCAACACAACGGGAGATGGGTCGAGCCATGGGCGAGGACGGTCCACGTGGCGGGCGGTGGCACGAGCTTGCACAAAGCGAACGACAGTGCGGGTGTGTGGCGGTGCCAGCAAAGGAGCGCAAAGCGAGTAGGGTGGGCCGACGGTGAGCAGAGAAGAATGAAGGAGAAGAAGCTCTTGTTTTGTAAGACATGTGGTTTAGTAATGGTGTTAACTGATATGTTATCTCACTCATTCCATCCCTCGAACCAAATATTAAAAAATAGAACTACTTTATCCTTCGAAGAGTTCGAACTAAGCGTAAGATGAAACCATTCTATCCCTAGGCATCGGCGGGGCCAGGTATGTGCGCGAGCTCGGGCAGCCGCCATACCTATAATCCTTATAAAATATACTGAATATACTTTCTCTATCCTAAATTGTAAGTCATTGAAAGAATATTGGAGAGTGAAAGTATCTCAACTTTGACTAAAATTATAGAGAGAATTATAAAGATTTTTATAATATCAAATAGGTATAGTATGAAAATATAATTAATGAACAATGTAGTAATCATACTAAGTTGATACTATAAATATTATTATTTTACCATATAAATTGGGTCAAATTTGAGATGATTTGACTCTCCAAGATTCTTGGAATGACTTACAATTTGGGATGGAGGAAGTAGATAGGATACATACATGGTAATGCATGATGTTGCGTAGGTTTCAGCACGTGGCTGGGTTGGTGGGTTTAATGTTGATAGGCCACAGTTAAAAAACCGAAGGAGGCTAATCTACCATATGTCTTGTTCTTTTCCTTATATAACAGCATCTCCTAAGAGATTAGCTAAATCATTTTCTAAAGGTAAATTTAGCTATTGTTGAAGAAAAAACGTTTTCCAACAGACTCTATAAACGACTCTTTAAATTTAGTAGCTCTCCATCCCACCTTATTCGCTCTCTACTTTTAGATAGCCTATCTCACTAGCCATCTTTTACAGAGTCTGTTGTAGTACTCTAATATTTTTTGTCAAATCTATTTTAGAGAGGAGCTAAATCAGTAAATTTAGCTAGTGTTTTTAGCTAATCTCTTAGAGATGCTCTAATAAATCTATCTATAATAGCCTGATCGATAATTAAATAGCCAGAGTAGATGATATATTGATGACCAAATCATCTATATATATAGTCTTCATTTATTAGTGAGGTAATGCTTTACTATTGGATTTGTTGCATATATTTATATTTATGTCACAAAGTAATATATCTTTATATAATATTTTAGTGGACTCTTATATAGTTTTGTTGTCCATGTTTGAAGTCTATAAACTCCGCCATACCTGAAAATTATTGCTGCCTCCGCCCTAGGATTCGGAATGAAACCATCTCTTTTTTTTTGCGACACAACCGGGATTCAGAAATGAAACCATCTCTGCAAGCAAGCACATCCACGCACACTGTATCGGGCCGTTCAAAAACTTGGGTGTAAAATCGGTGCATGTTTTCTTTCCTCAAACCAGTATTGCAAGTAGTTGGCGGCGGTCCTGCTAATTTTCAGAAAAAGAAACAGAAAACAAATACTTCATCCATGCATAAGCATATTTTGTAAAAAGTAATAAGTTTGACAAAAACTTTGTAGAACGTTACAAAAAGTTTGACAAGCAGATATTCAAATTATATATAAGTTTATATAACATAAAACATTCATCAATATATTTATTACTAAAACATCCTCAGTCAATATTGATTTTTTTAGCAAACAACGACGACAACCAATGGTGAGAGAAAATAACGACCAGAGGTCTATTTCATATTTTCATTTTAAAATATACTAATCATTTATAACGAAGGAGTGTTTTTTAATAAAGAACTATACCACACTCCACGGTCAGAATCTGTATAAATATATTCTCTGTTAAAACGTCTAAAGTCTGACCGAATATATATGTAAAAATATTAATGTTTTAATGTGGAATATGTATATTATAAAGATACATCTCATAACAAATTCAATAATATTTATTTGATATCATAATTATTATTTATATTTTTTATTTATAATTAGTTAAATTTGAGATACTTTAACTTGACAATGTGTTAAGGGAGTGCTTGGTACGTAAGGCGCTCATGTGCCAACTGTTTAGGCCCACGGGTACTTGCAAAAAATGGAGCTACTCTACTTTCCAATGCAGTACAGTACAGACTCAACATAGAACGAAGAATAGCAATAATGATAAGGGCAGTTGACGCCTTGACAAGCCCCCTCTATTGTTTTTTTTTTTATTTAGTACATAGATGTAGTATTGCATTTGAAAGTCTTGGAAGGGTATTGTGTGACTATAAATCTTTCTTACTATATGTACATTCATGAGTTGCTACAGAGCGAACTCATCGGAAGCATGGTTTTTTCTTGGACGGAGGGAGAAACCAAGGCAGATGCCGCTCACAAAAACAAAAAGAAAATGAGTTTCGCCACACAAAAAAAGGAAAGAGAAAGACCGTGCATGGGGGGGACGGCCGGGGGACCGGGGCAACTGCGAGGTGTGTGCTCACATGGGATGTATATATGGCGGCCCGCTGCATGTATGCATGCCCACGTGACGCCGCCGTGGCCATGTCTCGCCTGACCGTCGTCAAAGCACACCGCCGCCGCCGCCGTCTTCTCCCTCCCCGCCGTCCTTTCTTACCGTTCGTCCGATCCTTGTCCGCCATGCCCGTGCCGTGCGTGCATGTTTCCCTGCAAATGGTCGTCGAATCAATCGAGATACGGTGAACGTACCAGTACATGCACGAACAATGAAATGCTACAGTGTCGTCGTGCATACAGCATATATACAGCATTCAGCATGTACTAGTTTCCGCGGTACGTACAGTATATATATGCACCGAACCGCAGGGACGATCGGGACCATGCACGCATGGCGAATGAAGCACGCGCTGCCTCTGCGTACGTGTGGGAAGAAGACGACCGTACCCGGTCGAATCGCGTCGTCCTGGCCGCCGGCCAGACCCCTACCCGCCGGCGGCGCATTCAAACACGGCCATCATTCGGCCGGGATAGGGATCGATAGATGGACCCGGGCGGACGAGCAAGAGATTCCGTCTATCCGATCTCTCCATGTCTCCTATCATTGTCTAATAATGGACTAACTAAGTTTAAAAGATTTTTCTAGTCATTTAAAAGTAAATTATGTAATTAGTTATTTTTTATCTATATTTAATATCCAATGCATGTGTGCCGTAAGATTCAATGTGATGGAGAATCTCGTAAACATTGTCGGGGTGATTTTTTGGTACTGTAGCAATATCGTTTGTATTTGATAATTATTGTCCAATTGTATACTAACTAGGCTTAAATGATTCGTCTCGTAGATTACAAACAAACTATGCATTTAGTTATTGTTTTTATATATATTTAGTGCTCTATGTACGAACCGTAAAATTTGATGTGACGAGAACTCTTGAAAAAAATTTAGTTTTGAGTACTAACAATGCCTATCCGTTTGAAACTGATGAACTGGTATTTGGAGATGAGCGAGATCATTTTCCCGCCCCGCGCGCGCGCCCATGGCTTGGTGGCGGGCGGATGGGCGTGCCGGCGTGTGGTCCAGCCTCCAGCGGTCGCGATCTCCCGGCTTTTCAAATGAATACATGATTCGTGCCTTTGCTTGGCGCCATATGCTGTATCTGCGTCCATCCTGCTTCTGGTCTCGAGATCCGATCTTTGGCCGCATTGTTGTTAGTTCCCGCCCATTCTTTGGCCCTTCGAACCGACATTCCTTTATTTGCCCCACCCCCCAGCACTTCAACTCAAGTTGAACAAAGCAATGTGTGTGTGTATA
>Ga0182004_10002884_pt1 | contig 13524 bp, 10 predicted proteins | sample Sormic07211540_1_FD_120479 | JGI IMG/M metagenome (GOLD analysis project Ga0182004, IMG submission 120479) | Endophyte microbial communities from Sorghum bicolor roots, Mead, Nebraska, USA - 072115-40_1 MetaG | ecosystem: Host-associated > Plants > Roots > Unclassified | place: USA: Nebraska...
ATATATATATATATATATATATATATATATATATATATAAGATGTTTAGTGGCACGCGTCATTTTGTTTCAGCTGACCTCATAATAATTGTCAATGACTTCGGATGCATGTGTATGCGTCTATAAAGGGACGAATTGAAAAGCAAAAGCTGATAGGTTGCATATTTAGGTAAAGGAACCCAAGTGTCACAACACTTATTACAACTCTTTATCATGGCAGCGTATGGAATGAAAACCGAGTTTTAGTGCAAACTATACAAACTCTAATCAAGTCCATGGGATTCTAATCCGATGGCTAGAGGGAAAGGTGGGTTAATTTAGCACTTAACCCCCCTCTCATCCCATGTAATCCATCTAATCCCAGGTCGTGGTCGTACGGCGTTACTTCGTCGCGGTCTTTCCTCGCGCCGTTACTCTTCCCGTCGCGGTCGTACGCCTCCTCGCGGCAGCTTCCGATGGCACGGGGCCGCTCTCGGCAACGGAGACGGACAGCTTCATGCCGGAGAGGCCCGGGATGTTGCAGATGAAGTAGCGCATGCCGAGCGCCATGAGCGTGACGACTATCCAGCCGCTGGTGTCGTCGCTGAGCCTTTCAGATAAACACAACAGAATTCTTGATTCAGAACTGATTTTGATGACATTATTATTCATTGATATGTATTAGTACATGCATGGGATTAATCTGTAACTATGAGATGAATTTTTCTGACATTATTATCTTTATACAGAGCACAACACTATTAGCAATACCAAGAGTGAGTCGTAGAAGCAAATTATGGAGACAGAAAGTATGTAAACACATCCAGAATTTACTGTTTACAATACGAAAACACATCCAGAATTCAGTGTTCACAATACGAAAACAAACATGTCCTTAATTCATAGTTCAGAGGTAGCATGTAAAAAGTTGTAGAAACTTGAAATATCAGCCAACAACATTGTTTGGGCAATTGCGTACATCATGATCCACAACTTGCTTACATTTTCGACATTTTCGTTTATTTTTACCCTGACCTCCACTTCTAGCCTTCTTCTCCGTGCATGATCGCGAGTCCAGTCATGGGCAGCAGCAGTGTCCATGGCGGACAGACTCCAGTCACGACGATCGACGAGGGGCGGAGGCAGGATCGCGACGGAGGCGAGGGGCAGCGGCAGGTTCTATTGCATTGCTCGACGCTAGGGCCACGAGCGGCCACGAGCAAGACGGAATGGCGCTGGGCTACGAGCAAGACAGGAACGACGCTTGGGCTGGGTGCAAAAAAAAGATTAGATTGCATAAGTGAGGGGTTTAAGTGTTAAACTACTCCACCTTAACCTCTAGCCATCATATTAGAAAGATATGGTCTTGATTGGAGTTTCTATAGTTTGCACACAAAGCTAGTTTCCATAGCATACGCTGCCCTTTATCATAGCCAATACTCCTTCAGGCCACAAATAGTTGATACATTTGATATTCCAAGGCTTTCGATGTATATCTTTGACTACTATTTTCTCTTATAATGTATTTTAAAAATCCTAAATTAAATATAACATATATTTTGCTAGAATCTCACAAATAGTAATTAGAAGTTCCAAAGGAGTCTCAATGTTAATCCTGATGAGACGTGCAAGGAAGAATAAATCCAGGAAATACTAATAAAATAATAAGAAAATCCTAGTTTTTAGTTTGATTGACTTAATCATCACTGCCACTAACAACGATTAGATCTATTCCATTTAATACAAATTATCTACATCTGCCATTATGAAAATACACAAAGTGTAACCTCCTGAGTTTTTTTTTATCAAAACTACGCACATATATATATGCCAATATAAAATCCAATTCACTGGAGTCCTCCTCAAGACATGGAATCGACAAGTGTTAGAGTAGGAGTTAGAGACATCGATAGCGCCGGCCTCGCCATTACTCATGCACTTAGATCGATCAGACTAGTTAGGTTTTGGTGCACGAAAGTTTGTGTTGGCTAATGAGAGGGGTTTAATTAGGGAGCCTCTTTTTATAAATGTTGTGTAACGGGAAGGCTGCAACTGAGAACGTTATTTGCAACTCCGCTCAACTTGTGTATGTGGGGGTTGTTCACTGCAGCACTGATGGTGGGATCAACCAAGAACCTAGTAGGGATAATGTTGGAAATAAAAGCAATTTAGCGATGCATGACAACTAGGAAAAGACAAACAACATGTATCACAGATATATGAATCAAGACTAGCACTACGATCTGAGACAAAGTCATGACATCTAGTGCTAGCAACAGAAAGAATACGAGAACAAACAACAAAGAGAAGATAGACATCCTTATAGTGGGGTTATTGGTGCGAAGGAAGAAGAATGAGACCGTCGATGAAGATCGGTGAATACCGGGCGTAGAGGGAAAAAGACGTCCAGTGAGCAGTCGCGACGGTGCTTTCTAAAAACCTGATACACCCCCTACCCATGCAGAGACACGAGGAGACATAGGCTTCGAAGCTTGCTCTCCCGATACCGATGGCACGTTGGCGACAGAATGGAGAAGATGGCGGCAACGCAGCAATGTGGCAAGGAAGAGATGAATCTCTTGGTCCTAAGGACGACGTCTCACCTCATATTTACATGCGTCGTCGCAGCTAAAAAAAGCAATTAGCAGCTCAATCACAGTGTTATGGTAATTACCGGTCGTTTGTGCACTTACCATAATACGAGAGTAATTGCTCACCAAATAGGCCGGTGTAATTTTCTCCATGCATGCAAAATTTGGAGTGACAAAAGGAGGCCGCACACCCGCAAGGGTCGGAGCAGGAAATCGCCGGACCATTCACGCGCATATCGTGTGTGCCCGCCCCGCACGGCGAGGCGAGCAAGCGCGCGCATGTGGTTCTTCCTTTTCCTCTTCCCAATAGCTTCAACAAGATAGAGATAGCTCAACTATTTAAGTTGGTCTCACTCCTCTTGAAGTAGCAAGGTGGGACTAATTCCATATATACATGCATGTGTGAGTGGGTCTTTGAGATTTATTTGGAATTGTTTGGCCTTTGGCCCAAAACATCTAACAAGTAATTCGTCGAGAAGCATTAAGTCGGTACATCTTCCAAGACTATAACCAGCAAGGTAGCTGGAATGGGGAATTTGAGATAATTAGAAGGAAATTTGAGGAAACAATGAAAGGGCATGGTAGGATTCCATAGGGACGAGAAGATAATAACTGTATTAGTTTTCAACTTTATTAATAATGTTCATCGTCGTTGCCTTCATTCAATTACATGGTGGTGTTATTATATGGGGGTGTTTGGGACTGCTTCGCTCCACTTTTTTCAGCTCTGGTCCAGCTCTGCGTTGCCAAACACGTCTAGCTCCACAAACTTCGCTCCACAAAAAAAGTGGAGCTAGAGGCTAGCTCCATATTTTTTTTTGGAGCACCTCAAGGTGTACTTCAGTTTTTGGAGTTTGGTACTCTCATATGGAGTTGTGAGGTAATTACCCACCTTGTCATTTATTAATCACGGATTAATTCTCATAAATGCTTCCCCTCCCAACACCGCGACCTCATTTCTTCCTATGTGTCGCCCCTCGTCTTTTCATCTATGCGACACCTCTATTAATTATTTGTATTGACCTTTGTTAATGTTCCAGCAATTGATTTCTATTTTGGTTAGAAAATATCAAGAGCAATTTTAATGAGGGGCATAATGGACCATTTACATGGAAAAAACCCATTTCTAAAGCTAGATTAGAGCTGCATGACAAATAGTACCTCTCGCTCCATAAACTTTATGGTGGGACTGCTCTATGGTAGAGTTTATGACGCAGAGCTACAAAAACTAGAGTGGAGTAGTCTCAAACAGCCCCTGTATATATATACTCATGCACCAACTCAACTCGCAGGCCGGCCTCGCACACTGCTATAGCAGCCCAACAACTAGCCAGCCTCCGTATGCGCCTCTTGCCTGCAGCCACGAGCTTTTGTGACAGAAAGAACACTGCCGACTGTTGTGCATTGTGCTCCCTTAGCTTGCAGTTTCAATAGATTCATAGCCCACTCGTTGTCTTGGCCAACCAGCACCTGCCATGGTGAATGCTACCACTTCTAGATGGAATGGATACCAGAGTTCTTGTTTTCTGGCCTCCCTCAAATTCCTGCTGCATCCCAGTCCCTATAGAACACACCCAGCCCCACAGGTGGCAGTGCATGCATATTTCTGTGGTGCCACTCTTGTTCTATCATTCTTGTTGGTCATTACTGGCACTGTGAGGAGGCAGCTATTTATATATAGGTCAGTCAGTATAGTTGCGCCCGAGCAACTGAGCGTGTTTATTTGCATTGTTGGCTCTTCGCCTAACCTGCCAGTAAATGATCCTATTTCCATCATACATGGAGAATAAATAGCTGTGTGTGTGTGTGTACCTGGAATTTGTGGTAACTAAGACTGTTAAATACTCGTATAGGTCAATTCAATGGAAACAATCAGTATATTTATTTTGCAATGTGTACATGTGTGTAGTGCTGACTGCTGACCAATAATTGTAGTGGCCAAAGCTCCGACTCCACGTGTTGTCCCTGCTTAAGCTTAGGGGTAGGCCACCTTTCTCTCCCCAGATCCCTCTTCTGAATACATGCCACGTCATGCTTGTGGCCTCTGAGTTTAGGTAATATCTCATTTTGAGGAAATCAAAGTTTAGGTTCATCTCCATACAGGAAACATTTTTACTGGTGGTAAAGAACCATTTGTACTAGCATTGACAAGAATCCAACCTGCGACCTCAAGCCTCATAGATTACTAATCTCTTACCGTTATGCCCAGTGGTCACTTGTGACTAAAAGACAGAAACTCCCTTTTTGTATACAGTCTACCAGATTTTAACATGAATATTTCGGGCATAAATGAATTCAAATAAAAAAGTTTCAACTAGAAAGTTTTAGATCGTCGAGATCTACATATTTGCCTTTGGTCATTTTTCCATCTAAGGTCATTTGAAACAAATAATAATAAATAAATTTCAAATTCCTTAATCATAAAACATAATTTCTAGGCCATAAATAATTTAAATGAAAACTAGCGAACAACGAAGTTATATATCTTTTCATGTAGTACAACTGTCATTCAGATCATTTTCCATCTGAGTTCATCTTTTGCAAATTATTTGTATTGGCGCTTGGTTAAGAAAATCACCAGTCTAGATACATCATTACTAGCTATTTTCTTAAGACTACCCCCAATAGAAATCATATATTAACACTGGCGGTTCTCTTATTGACACCGCTAGTAGAAATTTGATTTATATGGTTCAGTGTGTCAGCTCCAAAGTCTCACAATGCATGTCAGTGGTAAGTACGACTGCCATGGGAATTATCCTACAAGGAGCTGAGTGGTTCCTGTAATGTTTTTAAAGTGTCCGAGGAGGCATAGAACCTCCCCAAATACAGCCCAAAAGGCATAACTTACAATTATGTGCAAATCATTGCGAATGAATAAGGTGCTTTGAAATCACCTAAACCTAAGCTTGGTTCGATCTGGTAATAATTAGCCATAGATGGAAAGAATGAGTAAAAGGAACAAATAGATGGTTTTATGTAAAATTATAGATTGCACGGGAATAGGGATGTCAACTTTCAACTTTTACTATGTTGATTGTTACTCCCTTGGTCCAAAAAACGTCACTCTCGGATTGAAAATTTATCTTAGAGAAGTTGGCATATAGCTTATGAGCATCGAGTGGTGACCATGCATCTACACTAATTCCATTGCTCAAGCATGCATATGTATACATAATCCTATGAATTGATCCCAATTCTCCCAACATGCTCATCAAATCCAACTAAGGCATGCGTGTATACATAACCCTATGAATTGGTTCCTCCCAACATGCTCAGATCCAACTAAGTTCACTAAGCATGTAAAACCCTTAAGTGCCATCCATGTTTTACCGGTTATGGGTACAGAGTAGAGATTAGTTGCCCGGGGTAGCGGCTAATGATGACTCTGACGCATGCCTGTGAATGATGGCGACATGCCCTTCTCAGGTAAGCATATGCATGCTCTTCCAGAAACCAAAAAAAATTCCCAATGCATCCCACTCTCGACTATTTGATCGATATGTTGCCTCATGGATGTATAGATATTTTCTTATTGCTCCCCACTTCTCCTAGCCCATTCACGTTCGTTGGTCAGTTCAGGCAGCAGCAAGGAGAAGCTATAACCTTTTATGGGTATAGATATAGATGTAGACATAGTTTGCATGCCTGGATGACTTTAAGTTCTTCACCTACTAGTGCGGAAAACACCAATAATAACAACTGAGGCCTTGTTTTTTTTTTGATTGAACTGGAGGGGCTTTTGCCCCTACAGAATTTTATTCATAAAATGAGGTTCAGAAATTACAAGAGACAAGCCTTACAGGAACAGTGAAGATGGGTTGTTGAGTTAATAAACAAAAAAAAGATATGAAGAAAATAAGAGCGATGAGGCAAACTAATGCAGATTTTGACACCATTGATCAAACAAGAGGCTTAGACTTGTCTTGATACGGCAAGAGACCTTCTCCAGTTCCATGGAAAAGACTGTTTTGCATTCTTGGGTTGACAGTAATCTATTGTTGAAGATTGCTTCATTCCTCGCTTTCCATATCGTCCAACTCATCAAAATGATTGCTATCATGAAAAACTGGGACCGCAGTTGAGTTCTCAGTGCCTGGATGTTTTGCACCGTGTCCCCATCTTCTACTATCTGTAAGCCAATAGTTCCCCAATAGTGTTGTGCGTATGGGCATCCCCAGAACAAGTGAAGTGTTGTTTCTTCCTGGGCTGATGTACAGAAAGCACAATTGAATGAATCCAGTTGCATTTTCCTTCTCTTCAGGATGTTTTTTGTGCTCAATCTATCTTTCATTAGTAGCCAGAAGAAGACTCTATGCTTCGGCTGGCAGTACGACTTCCATAACCATTTGATGGCAGGTTGAACCGGCTGATGACCCATTAGTAATTTGTATGTTGTTTGAACTTTGTAGGTAGCGCCTTGTGTTGAGTATGTCCATACATCTTTGTCCTGGTCGTTTCTGCTGTACATTTCCATCTGTTGTTTTATTTCCTGGGCTTGTTGAAAAGCTATTTGGGATAGTGGTAAATTGAATAGGTTGGTGATATCCTCAATGGTGAAAGCTCTCCTGACATTGATATTCTTGTCCTTTGCAAAGGAGAATGCTTGCGGGAATTTGTTCTGCAGAATTTATGTTCCCCATTTGTCCTTCCAGAACTGGCAAGTCAAGCCAGTGTTCACCTGAACTGTGGCCATTTCCTTGAATTTTGGCAATCCTTTTAGCACGTCCCTCCACCAGAATGATCCTTTTTTGACAGTTCCTGGGAGTTTGTCATTTGGGTAGTGTTTTTCCCAGACCATGTTGACCCAAGGCACATCCTTTCTGTTATAGAATTTATCTAGGTCTTCATCAGCAATGCTTGATTCTGAACTTCTAGATTGATTATTCCCAGTCCCCCTTGTTCTTTGGTTTTGCAGACTAATTTCCAGGCAGCTTTCGGCATTCCTCTCCCATTAACATCACTACCCCTCCACGGACAACTTTTCCTCAGTTTATCGATTTGTTTGATAATTGCCTTTGGCAGTTCCAAGGTACACATGTAGTAAGTTGGCAAAGCAGACAGCACAACATTTGTTATTTGTAATGTCCCAGCTTGGTTAATTTAGTCCTCACCAATAACTGAGGCCTTGTTTAATTTAGTCCTCACCAATAACAACTAATGTAATAGCACAGGCTTTGGTAGCCAGGAGCTGATGGAGTATAAAGCAACTTTGTTGAATGCATGCTAGCTGCTTCTCGCCTGTTGACCACGAGGCCTGCAGGGTGCCGGATGTTTCCTTGTTGAGCTACCCGCTAGGTACTGCACAAGTGCAGCACGCTGCACAGTGCACCGGCCGATCGATGGGCAACACACACGGCTCACCTATAGCCACACTGGTGCCAGCCCAAGCCGTGTCACGGGGGACATCACTGGCATTGGGTCCTTGCTGCAGTTAGTTTGTGGAAGAGTACCCTTGTTTGTAAAGAACGTTAGTGAAACAGGTCCATATATATCGATGATAAAATCATCTGGTTGAAGTTTCCTTAGTTTGTATAATACGATATAAAGGATCCTTATTAGCTTATTACTATAATAACAATCTCCGATTGATATTGGGAGATTACGGTGGGTGTCACTTTAAACTCATGCATGGGACTGATGATTGATTTTGGATAACAAAGGCGGCGACATGCGTTAGTACACTGATCCATCATGTCCTGGAGGGGCAGTGTATCATCGTCTCAACTGATCTATGTTGCTGGCAGAAGATGAAGCAACCACTGCTGCAATGCTTGCTGTGAGGTTAGGGCTATATACAAGCGTAGTCTTCTACTCGTTTCCTCCCACACCTTGTGGCTGCAACTTTCTTTGCACAAAACGCTGCATTCAGTCTCCATCTGACCAGATGTGCATGTGTTCTTTTTGTTTCCTGCAGTTGGTAGCAGGGAGGGTACCCACTTACGGATGGAACGAAGATCAGAGTTCATGTAGCTCATTGTCTAAATTCCTATTGCATCTCACTCCCTATTAGGAACATGGACCGTATATGGCAGTCCATATTCTCTAGTCTCCCTCGGTCTGCCATTCTGTTTGGTGAGAAGATAGCTATTTAAAGGCGAAATGTAGGTGTGCCGTGTGACAAAGTGACTTGATTTCTTCACCCACATCTTGTACTCAGTGGCTCGTTTCAATACACTGTTTCCAAAACAAATTCGCTGACAGGACATCAATGAAACGAATAATGAAACAACCTCCACAAGACCACAATGCATGAGTTTCACCTTGACGTTTTCTAGGCTGGGCAAAGCATTTAATTACTGCAAAATGATTTGATCACATGCAAGATGGTGAAACGATTTAGCCCTCAGTGGGGATTTCATCCCGTTTCACCGCGTGGGAAACAACACCCGCGAGGTTTCACCATGGTGAAACTACTTCCTTCTCTCTCCTCTTCGTTTCATGCAAAAAGTACAGTTTTGCTGACATAACGCTCTAATAAATGTGCATGACATCCTGGTGAAACCCCTACTGAGATTGGTCTTAACCCATCTTGTTTCTAGCAACACTTATATCCAATTAATCCATGATTAAATAGGACCAAGAGTAGTACTATATATATGTAGCTAGGTATATAACTACGTACGGGGGAGATGATGGACCTTGCTTCCTACTACGTACGTACTCTCTGCGCTCCATTAACTTATAGGTCACTTTGGTTTCATTCCGAGTCAAACTTTAATAGTCTTGATTAGTAGGTTTAGACAAGAAATACACCAATAATTCATTTATTCATCAATTTCTAGCTACTCACGCCTAGTTACATTGGGTTTATATATACCCGCCTCGGGCACTGCCTTGCAACCTCACACACACCACTGACATCACAATAATGACAACTCGGGCCAGGCACATATATACATCAAAATTAGCCACTCCCAGCTAGCACCATAACACTGTTGCCTAGCTATGGATTTGGTGCTTAGCTTGGCTGCAGTTCTTTTTTTTTTTTTGAGAATATTGGCTGCAGTTCCTCGACTGGAAGGCGCGAAGGGCAGTACTGATTCAGCTCTACATACAAAATCACTACTCTACTACAAAAACTAATTGTAGAGACAGCTTTTTTTTAAGGTGGCTTAATCTAAAACCGCCTCTAGAATTGTTCCCAAAACGAACGACCTCTAGAAAAGCATTTGTATGGGTCGCTAGTATTTTCAGACGCTTCTACAAATATTCGTAGTAGAGGCGGCTCTAGATCTGACCGCCCTACAAATCAATTTCTAGATATGGTTGGATCTAGAACTGTCTCTAAAAATAGACGCCAAATATAGTAAAATTATATATTGAAATTCAAAATTTTCAAATGACATCAGATAGAGAAATGACCAAAATAAAAATTATAGATTTTAATAAGTTGTATAACATAATAGTTGATATTTTTTTTATTTGAAATCATCTATAAAAAATAAATTTGAAATATAAACTTTTCCAAACGATCTCAAATGGAGAAATAACCAAAACAAAAGTTGTAAAGCTTGAGAAGCTATATAACTTTATATATGAAAGGAAAGTTACATTTGAATTTCTCACATTTTTAGAAAAAAAATCAAACGACCTCAGATGAAGAAATGGACAAAAACAAAAACTGTGAATCTCGAAAAAGTTATACAACTTTATAGTGGATAACTTTTTATTTTAAATAATCTATCCAAAGAAAAGTTATGATTAATTTTTTAACATTTAAAATCCAAAATTTTCAAACGACCTCAGATAGAGAAAAGACCCAAATTAAAGCTGTAGGTCCCAAAAAAAGTTATAAAAATTTGTAGTTGATAACTTTTTTTTGAAGCTGTTTAGGATCCCAATAACACACTTTAAAATCAGATGAAGATAAAATAAGGATAAAGCCCCAAATAAACACAAGTGTCTTGTGGGTAGAGTGGTTAGGAGAGGAACATACAAGGGCAGAGGTTGTGGTTTTAAACACACGCTTGAGCGTGAGTTTAAACCCCCGCGGCCGCATAGTGCTTGTTCGTTGCGGGACTTGCCGCTTCAGAAGGCGCATTACCGCTTCCCAGATTTAAAATAGTACTTTTTTGCTATTTTTTGGACTTAGATTTGTATTTAAAAAACATTTTGTAGAGGTGGCTCAGTTTTTCAACTGCCCCTAAACATATTCAGCCACCCATACAAACTGCTGATTTAAGAGGCAGACGGATATGGGGGTGGTTGGCTCAACCACCCCTAGAAATTCCTTGTACCGTAGCGTAAAAAAAGTAAAGTTAGGCAAATCCAATCATAAGCATATCTAGTTTAGCAAGAGAACAACATTATTTAATCAGTCTTATAGTCCACAAATCTTACCAAGCATTAAAAGGCTCTTGATGCATGTTCAGTGAGTGAGATAATGTCTACTCAATACTAAATGCTTTCGACAGGATGAGTAAAAACATTTATATATGCACGGACCTGAATCCACTAGTTGGTGCTCCTTCCACACATTAGTTCGCTCTAAGAGAAGCATTGAAGGCTAAAGATTTGGACACTTTCAACAAGAAATGAATGGTGAAACAACGATTGACTTCAACTATATGGCCTTATTTAGTTCTAAAAAAATTTGCAAAATTTTTAGATTCTCGTCACATCGAATCTTGTGCGCATGCATGAAGCATAAAAATAATAACTAATTGCACAGTTTGTTTGTAATTTGTGAGAGGAATCTTTTGAGCCTAGTTAGTCTATGTTTTGACAATATTTGTCAAATACAAACGAAAGTGCTACAGTATCCGTTTTGTAAAATTTTTTCGAACTAAACCTATGGCTATTTCCTAGCCTGTGCCCTCATTTATCCCTCTTACACGATCAGTATAAGAAACAGACCGCTGTGTGTTGACGACTTGACGTTAAAAATCAACACACATGGTCCCAAGTAATGAGATTGCTTCGCTTTTTCTAGAAATGCACTGATTTCAAAGCAAACTAGCAAAACTAATTTTTAATTGGAGGTGAAGAACCAGCTATTCTACGTACGAGCAAGTACAGCTATGGAGAATTGCCAAGATTGACTCAATGTTCCTAAACCTAAACTGAATCAGTTTTGCTTCCACAGTCCCACATGCCATCAGCCACTACTAACAGCCTGTTGCACACCAGGCCTGAGTTGTCACACTTTTGCTCCACGTACGTAGCTGTTGTTCATTGCAACTATAACTAAAAAGAAATAATGAAGCAACTCGAAGGGCACTCCCAGTGCTAAAAATTATATGTAGTTTCTATAACTATTAATTTTTACAGACACTATATATAGAAACTATGGTTACAATGGATAGTTTCTATACAATAATTTTTTATCCAATCACATTCATATTCATTCTCTCTCTATTCTCAACCATTCATATCACTTCATGTCTTGATCTCGTGTAGACATAGTTTCTAACTTAGACCCAGTTTCTATGATTTTTGCTATTTCTCTCTCTCTTCAATAACTACCTTGCCACATCAGTAAAATACTAATTAGGTGACACCATAATTAATATTTATAGAAACTATGATGTACAGTCACCTCCTACTGCACGGTGTCCCAAATCAGTTTGCAGATCACACATGTCATGCACCGAGTCCAGAACAAACCAGTTGCAATGGATGCAAGAGAAGGTGTGGCGGTGCCTTTTAAGTTGCAGCAAGTAATAAGTATACAAAGTTAAGAAACGAAAAAACGAAACAAAGAAAATCAAAAGAATTATACATAAGCTTCTAGCCATATGAACGAAGTTGAGGTCGAAGCTGCTCTTTTCCCCGGCCGGAGGATATAATAACCCCCTGCAAACCCTTCTCTGAAAATTGACTGGCACCTTTTTGGACCGTTACTGGCCGATTCTTGAAGAAATGGTCATTGCGCACTTCCAAACACCCCAGGACATGCAAATCAGAAGTTCCAGAAAGAAAGGAACTGCAAGTTGGTTCTTGAAGCTAACCAGAATATCAAAAGGATCCAACAAGCCTCCAACTTGAAAATGTAGTGTGCCCCAACATCGATCTGACAGCGAATGGACAGGCTAGGAGGAGGTGGATGAGGCTTTCTTCGACACCAGCTGCAAGGTTTCTCCACTTCCATTAATGATTGGCATATGTACTCAACACTTGTAACATCTATTTAATTATTTACTTCCAGCATTCAAAGCCACTAATACTAGAATTAGCTGTACCAGTAGTCATCATCCATGCATGCATGCATGGTAGCTGGTCAACAATATAATGCACTGATAAAACATAACACACTGTGTGTCTGTGTTGGCCGTTTAACATTAGGTAGGAACGTGCATGGACTGACTGACTGACAATTAACACCTATCCACGGAGTCTTTCTCGATCTTCTAAGTTATGATGCTCAGTACAGTGATATTACGCGTGAGAGTGAGAGCTTTACCACCTGACAACGACAAAGCTGGAATGGGCCGAAGAGTCGAATAGGATATCGTGTGCTGGGCTGATCGATCGGGCCTTGTAACAGACTATGGGCGTATTGTACGTACATGTGCGTCTGTCTGGCCTGAGCTCATATAGGCCGTATTTAGTTTCTGAAGCGAAAAATTTCGCGACGATGTTCGTTTGTTTGTGATAATTATTATCCAACGATGGACTAATTAGGCTCAAAAGATTCGTCTCGTCAATTTTGATCAAACTGTGCAATTAGTTTTTATTTTTATCTATATTTAATACTCCATGCATGCGTCTAAAGATTCGATGTGACGGGAAATCTTGAAAAAATTTAGATTTTTTGGTGCAACTAAACAATGCCATAATATAACCGGATATAAGCAGTGCTTCGACGTTCAACAGGAGAATATGACCAGCTTCATAAGGGTAGAGTGTGCGTATGTGCGTTTATAGGGATGAGTGTGCCCTCGTATATGAGAGCGTCTGCGTCTGTAACTAAGTCTCGCAAAAAAATAAAAGTGGCAAGCAATGCAATGGGA
>Ga0182004_10002885_pt1 | contig 13524 bp, 7 predicted proteins | sample Sormic07211540_1_FD_120479 | JGI IMG/M metagenome (GOLD analysis project Ga0182004, IMG submission 120479) | Endophyte microbial communities from Sorghum bicolor roots, Mead, Nebraska, USA - 072115-40_1 MetaG | ecosystem: Host-associated > Plants > Roots > Unclassified | place: USA: Nebraska...
ACAAGAGAGTTGAACCCCTTTTTAGTAAATCCACTAACAGCCTTACTGGAATCATCCCACCACTTATCAAATGAGCAATCAGAAAGTTGTGGACAGAGGTGCTGAAACCCAAAACGTCGAAACTTCTTGTTGTTGTCAGGAGCAGGGAAACTTACATCACTTCCAGACATGCCCTCCTCCCTGCAATGGCTCCATGTCATAGGCTGCTGTCCAGAGTTGGTGACACAGATTAGAGTGAAGGACAGTCCTGAATGGAAAAAGATCTCCACAATTCCCAAGGTTCACATAGCTGCTGCCACGACTGTTCAGTCTTGTCCTCATATTTTTCATGGTATATATGCATCTCTCTGATCTGCATACACAGTTGCTTTACATGCGAATGCTGAGTTTTTCAGTTCTCCATTGTTCTATGCCATGTGTAGGGAGATTTAAAACTAAAAAAGGCCTGTGATTTACCAATGCTTTAGAATGTTATCTAAGCTTTTGTTTCTCTTTCTGAAGGATAAACAGATATCTTGGCAGGGTAATATTATCTGGCAGTTTTGCATCCGTATGTAATAATATATAGATTGTATGTCAGGATAACGTTTACATACACTATTTTCGCGCGGGGCGGGGGTGGGGGGTGGGGGCGCAGGGGAAGAAAAACAGGACACCAAGAATTAGGCTTCTTTGTAGGCAATGAAATTTAAAGTAGAGTGGACTCGTGAGGAATTTCCTAGGCTGCAGTGTTTACCTTAAATACTCTATTTTCATTGCTTATTTTTACTACCTATTATCTAATGACTGAACATAAACTTATATAGGTGGTTATTACTTCATCTATGGAAAAGAATGCAGTGAAGAGACTATACATGAAGGAAATAATCAATAATCATTGAAGCGTAAGCTTGCTTCACTCCGTGTAATTATATGGGGTAACTATTGTTGTGCTTGCTAATGTCTTTACTAGATTCTTCTTGTACAATAGCTCTGGTACTTTAAACTCTTTGTGATTGTGAACGATAGCATATTGAGGTTGTAGTTGTTGCTTTGCTTTTGTGTGAACAATGCATAGACCAGGAGGAGTGACATAATGTTTAGAAAATAGTGTTTTAAATCCCTAGCTATGGTATTTAGTGGAGAGCCTCTCCAACAGCTATTTTTTTTTAGTTGAAGGAAGCTTTATTCAAATCAAGTTTTGTTCTCTGTAACAAGGTATTACACACGACTATTACAATAAGAAAAAAAGAAAGAAAGAAGAATGAGACACAGGCATGAGCTTCCATGGTTTGTGCAGGCAGCAGAGCAATGGACTGCAAGGATGTATTATTGGAGTCTGGATGGAGCTCAGCCAGGAACACATGGGGGGTCATCCTTCAAAGGCAGCAGTAGAGCTGTGCGTACACAGGGTTCATCAATCATCACTATGCGTGGTTTGTAAGGGGCTTAATGTTTGGAGTGGCAGATTGCAGTCGAGCAGAGACAGGACGACGCCATGGATTGCATGTTGTGTGGGAAACTTTATGGAGATGGCCATTAAGAAAAAAACAACACTCAACGTTTGCTGGCTTCCTTAAAATAATGTACTTCATAAACCTGAAGTAAAAAAACACTTCACTCGAGGGCAACAAGGAAATATATAGAGAAATGATTTCAGTCAAGAATAGATATACATTATTTAACTTCCCTTACATATATAGAAATAAGCCTGGTACAACACACTTGTACCAACATATCTATTCCTGCTTCCTACCCATGACCACAATCATTCTAGTTATGCCTCCTTGTTGGTACTTTCATCGAAGATAATGTCATCAACAAGAAATGATTCGGGATCAAATCCCTCAGGGTCTGGCTTATCACAAGGAACAGGAACAATACCAACAGTGGAGGAGGTAGTGTCTGGCAAAGTTGATCGGTCTTCCTCCATCATGACGTCCTCCCAAAACTCCATCAGCAGGGAATCGTCAGCCATATCAGTCTCATCCCAATTGATATGTTCGTTATTCTTCCCATTCAGATTTGTAGTAGAAATGACTTCTGTGTCTAACCTTCCACGCGTAACATTTAGATGAGAAGCATGTGTGGTATTTCCCATATGTGCAACCAACTGTTTTGTATGATGCAACTCAATGATTCCAGTGGAAATAGGGCCATTGCTATTAGCCACTGGTGGAATGGATAATGATTTCCATGCTACTGGAGGAACAAAAGGGTAATGGAATGTCACATCTCCATCTTGAGAGACAACATTATTTTTGCTAGCACTCTCAACATAATATGTGTCCATCGAAGGAGTTCTGCTCATGTAGCCCTCATTTGGGATATTAGGCAAATGATGTATTGTTCCACCCAGAACTGGTGTCTGTGTGATTGTGGTTGCCATCAAGGGGCATGCTCCTCGTGGTAGGAACCGCAAGGGTAGGGGCACATGGTAATCATTTGTTGGTGGCAAAGGAGGAGGAAGAGCAAAGAGGGGATACCTTGCAGACTGAGAAATAAATTGTGGCATTGGGTACTTATTGTAACGAGGATGACCGGATGTCTGTGGTTGATCTGTCAACCTATTGTGACTACTCTTCTTAATAGACTTTGGATGATGGGCTGAGTTGTGTTCTGCCTGATGTTTGCATAGAACATCATTCAGAAAAACATATGACTCCATGGAGGCAATAGCCTCAGCAATATCAGAGTCTAGTATGATATCCCGATGGTGGGAATTGGCACATATCCAAGAGCGAAGTGAAAGTTCCTGCACAAATATCTCACATGCCTTTGTGACGAAGGATGGCGTGTCGAATGTCATCATCATTTTACCCTTCTCGGCACATATGATCTTTTTTAGACAGGTCATGGGAATTGCACGCTTGCTGAAGTCATCAATGGCCTCAATTTCTTCTTGTTTCTCCCTCCAAAATTCATCTATCATTTGTTGCTCAGATGATGGCATGGACATCCTTTGTGGTGTAGAAATGTTATCAGGATGGTCCATTTCTTTCTTCTGTGGCCGTGATAGATGCACCTAGATATGAAACAGTTGTATAGTTATTTCTTACAATTGATGTTGTAATGCAGAAATGAATATTAACTTAACAAACAACAGCTATTATTCTACTGTAAATGAAAAATGAGATAAATTTGTCAAGACAACATGCTTTCGCAAAGTGCAGGATATAAGATACAAGAAACAAGACTTCAAGAATAACAAGATAGATGTTGTACCTTACTTGATTAGAACTCTGAAAGCATTGAATGTAATACTTTGATAGTACTATTGGTTGTTTCTGAGGATGATGGTACCATGTGCACAGTGGTTTTTATAGGAAACCAAAGGATCACTTTTTTGTTGTATAGAAAATAAAGACAAGCTAAAATTATGAGGTTGTCCCTGCTTTCACGCATGAGTTAATGTTTGAGTATCTCCATGCTCCTTGCTTTATATCGTCCAGCTAGAGGTTATTTGTCATTAACCATATTTGTTTTTGTTATCTATTGACGGTTTCTTTGTTAAAGGAGTATCCAACAACTTTCTGGTACTTCTGGATATTACTTGTACTTCTGGATATTACTTTCTGGCACTTGTAGATATTACTTGTGCACTACGGATGGCAACTCACATGATAAAAGTGGGTGAGAGTATGTTACTACCTGGTTTCGTGCTATGGACCAGAGAGGTGCATGTTTAATACATGGTTTGAGATGAAACCGATTTTCGTGCAAGCTATAAACACCCCTTAAAGTATTTTTTTCTTACATGAAACTTCCACAATGGATATCTATGTGTCGTGTAAAGGTGCACTTTTCTATCATTGGTCTTATCTTTTCGAAACTGCCACAATGGATATCTATTTGTCGTGTAAAGGTACACTTTTCTGTCATTGGTCTTATCTTTTCTAGCCAAATGAGGTGTAAAGGTATCTTTTAAAAGGTTACCTTTTTATTGACACTACTATACTAAATTTCTTCTCATAGTTTAAAGTGCACCAATGATGAAAAATGTACACTTTTCTGCCATTGGTCTTATCTTTTCTAGCCAAATGAGTTGTAAAGGTATCTTTTAAAAGGTCACCTTTTTATTGGCACTAGTACAATAAATTTCTTTCTATAGTTTTAAAGTGCACCAATGATGAAAAAGGTACACTTTTATATCATTCATTTTATCTTTTCCAATAACTCGAGATGTAAATATGTGCCATAACTAGTATACCGCCCATGCTAACGATATCACATTCGGGTATACACAAAATAGAACTGAAATATATGCAAACCAAAACAACCAAATTACATTGTAGAAAAAAGGCACTATAATTGTTTCATGTCAAAAAACATTATCCATACCAATGATAGCAGCAAAACAACCTTGACAACATCAAAAACATGATCTGAGTCAGATCCACTTATTAATTGATATCATTATTGAAAAATAATTAATTAATATACTATAAAAATCAATCTACCAACAAGTAAATGTCCATAAAAAGTATGGTTTATTGTTTCATCTTTTGTGCTACGTGTTACAATTAAATGCAAGTAAATAAAATTCAACGAGTCAGGACAACAATGAACATTAAGCAATAATACGACATCGTACCTGCCTGTGGCGGCCGTCTTCTTCACCTGCGTCACCATGTTGCCACCCTCCCAGAACCCGACGATGGTCACCGGCACCGGCTTTCCCATCTCCGGCTCAAAGTAGGTCATCATCCCCACCTTGGTCGCTATCATGCCCACCGCCGCTCACCGAACACTGTGCCGCTCTAGGGAACGGTGCCGTGGCAGCGCTATGGCTGCAGGAGAAGAGAAAACACTAGGGAACGAGTACATCGACTCCTCGCTCCTAGTTTGGTGGCCGGCAACCCCATGCGGCCCCTGCGCTCGGCTCTACGCCGGCTCCTCTCTGGGGCTAGGCGATGGGATCCACGGCTAGTGAGCACGCCTATAACCGATGAGCTAGCACCAAGGGCTCTTGTAGCCCGCAGCCCCGCACAACCTCTATGCTAGCAGCTAGGTGGCTGGCGACTTTGCGCCATGGCCGTGTGCGGCCTCTAAGCCCCTGCGACTAGCGACTCAGCACCTTTTGCCTACGGCCTCAGTGCCATGGCCAGCCTGACCTCTCCTTGCCATTAGCCCGAGCCAACAACGTCCTCCGCTCATAGTGGCCCTGCCGCCAGCCTACTTCCTGGCTCTTTATGCAAATGAGAGGGAGGGAAGGAAAAGGATGGAGGCTGCATGCTACAGGAAGAAGAAAGGATAGGCGGCACGCAACTTGGGAGACAAAGTGACGCGCACGGGGAAACTGAATCATTGCGTGCTGTATATGCACGCGGTAGGGCTGCGGGAGGGGGGATCGGTCTGTGGATGTGGAGATCTATTGAACGATGGCTGTTGGATATGGTTGAGTACGGAGAAAGAATGGCTAAGAGAATATCTGCGTATATTTTTAGATGTTGTATTTTTGGACGCATAAGTTTGGCTTCACTCTGCGAAGGTTATCACTGGGGAGCAAGTAATTTAGGGTGAGTTTAGGAAAATTTTAACCGGTGGTTTATTTAGGGATAGAGAAAAGTTTATTCTTTTATTGGAACTACTACACTGGATGTATGCTTATGATGTAAAGGTATAAAAGATAACCTTTTTAAAACATACTCCTCTGTCCTGAAATAGAGTGCATTGTGACTTCTAAAATTTGTATTGAAATACAATGCGTTCTACATAATGACTATATTTCAATTTGGTAAGGGTTATTAAAAAGAAAGCCATGAGGTCACACCTGGTTTTAAAGAACAAAACCAGGTTAACCATATGTTTGCCCAGGAAGTCCACACATATAACAACTGAATGAAAAATATTAAAAACAATGTCATTCAATAGCGTATATATAGTTATATCACCACTTACATCAGAGTATCATAGAACGGTAACTAAACTTGAAGCTCCATTCTTCACAGGGACGGTTGACTGGGGTAACGTATGCCTAGTACTTCCGTCAGTTCTCTAGTAACTCCTCCATATCTCTTTAAATCTTCTGAGTAGCTTATACTATAAACTTGGGTTATAGGGGAAATAGCAAGAGTGAGCACATGTCGTACTCAACGAATATAGCAAGGGATTCATGTGTGTCAATTAGCTAACAATAGTTAAACTGCTGGTAGCTTTTAGGTATATATCATGTTTAGCAAGTAATAGCAACAAGGTAGCAATTATTCCCATAACTACATGATCAATGTAAACATAACTAATGTAAGACATAAACGATAAATAAATGATCATCTTAACATAACAAGAATCATCATCTTTAATGTAAGTGTTCCAAGACCGCTCGTGTCCATGAGCACGACTAATATACCAGTTTATTAAACTCTACGCATGATTTCCAAACACATGGGTTTGCAAGGGCCATAACATTGAAAATCATATAAAGCCATTTAAAAGTTTGTCCAACAAGTTAGGGCCATAAGATTTCAGTGGCAAACAGATGTAGAGCTCCCATTCCAAATGACACAATGACATGTAGCCTATACACATAAGTACAGAGGCCGCACCATTTATTTTCCATTCAGCAAACCCCTTCTGTGCCCTTGGTTAACCTCTAACAAGCTAGAAAATGTCTCTTAAACAACTAGAACTAGAGCCATATAGTTCTCACAGCTGTACTATAAATCTCAGATGATCACGTACAAATAAGACCTTATGTAGTTAAAAGTCATCTTTTAACGTTCATTGCATAATCATTAATCAATTTACAAGATCATGATCATTTCATGCGCTAGCAAATACTACCCAATGCATATGTGTTCGGGAATTAATTGCTAGGAAATCCTTAAAAAGGTCAAGAGGACACATGGATATGAAATTTAATGTGTAACATGAGTAGGTCATCAAGGTAGGTCCCAAGCTATACTTTCCTCAATTGCTCAAGTATGAGACCATGAGCTTTCAATCATTATTTTCTGATATTCAATGTCCACAAACGATTCTCATTTACTTGTAGTAAGCACCACATATAGGCAAACATATAAGAAACAAATAAAACACAACTAAGAACAATACAATACACAAGATAAAACAATGTACTAAAAGAGAACTCGTTGCTATGGTCGTGAGAGCACAAGAAAACGTTGAGAATGAGTCTATGGTTAAAAAAAAAACTACTATCGAGAGTTTTATATTATTTATTATTTTATATATAAAAGAAAAACCTACATGCTTGATTTATTTTAATTCAGTAAAATCATAAGAAACATGTTAATTTAAATTACTTTTAGTTTAGAAACTGAGCTAAAACTAATCATATTTTATCTATAAATATTATCGTATAGGTTAAACAAGTTAAACTTTAACTTTGCAAAAAGAAAAATAAATACGAGAGCATAGTCTATTATATTGTTTAAACTAATTATATTATAATTAGAAATATATAAATTAATGTTAATCAAATTATTATTTAGTTATATATAGAAAATATGTGATATGAAAAACATTGGTATTACTGCGTAGAGTGCGTGGATATGAATCTATGGAGCAAAACAAAGTTTAAACGAATAAATTATTGCTATTTTTGTTCGGTGGCAAGGATGAATATATGAGTGCTTACGAGTTACGACTACACAGACTCAGTGGACAGTCTATATAGTTAGAGAATTATATCGAGGATGTACGAAAGAAGAATTTTCTCAAATGGAGGGATAGACAGAGGATGGTCATTTATTATGTATGAGTGACGTAGGCATGACATCAGTATAAACTTTAATCAATAAAATAATGGACAGGACATATGTATCTCACCTTTAATCAAGGCATAATAGCCATTTTAGTCCCTCAACTATTACTGAAGGCTCAGTTTCGTCCCTAAATTTTTAAAACGGTTATTTTGGTCCTCAAACTTTAGCTTTACGCTCAATTTTGTCCTACAACTATAAAGACGATCGTTTCAGTCCTTAAATTTTATATTTTGGGCTCAATTTCATCCATAAACTATCAAAGTGCATTTAAATTTTTTATTTTCAAATCAATTTTGTTTATACAAAAATAAAATTTTAAGCATAATTTCATCCATAAATTATCAAAATTATAGATCTGCTATTGTTTCAATATATCCATGTATTCTTGAAGAATAAATAGTGTTCGATGTAACTATAATTGCTCCCACAAATATCAATTTAGTTGGATATATATAAATGGTATAATTATAAGGTAACACTAAAAATAATAGTTTGGAATTATCAATGGCCATGAAAGAGTTTTTGGATAAATATTATTTTTCTATCTTCAATTGCTGGTGGCGTTGGAGCTAATGTCTGCAATAGTGCAACGTTCCAGTACAACGTAGACGAAGTTGAGTTAAAAAAAAAATAAAAGTTTAAAGAACAAAATACAATTTAATAGTTTTAAAATGAAATTGAGCTTAGAATACAAAGTTTGAGGACTAAAATGACCATCTTCATAGTTCTAGGATGAAACTAAACCTAAAAATATACTTTAAGGGCTAAAACAATCGTTTTGAAAGTTTAGGAACGAAATTGAGCCCAGAGTAATAGTCGAGGGATCAAAATGACTATTCTGCCTTTAATCAACATCGATTCTGTTTGGGCAGGAATTGGGTGACTGTGATCCGTATCTACTGAGGCCTTGTTTAGTTCCCTCAAAAAATCTAAAACTTTTTAAGATTTCTCGTCATATCGAATCTTGCGGCACATGCATGAAGCATTAGATAAAAACAAAAACTAATTGCGCAGTTCGCCTGTAAATCATTTGATAAATCTTTTGAGCCTAGTTACTCTATGATTGGATAATGTTTATCAAATAAAAATAAAAGTGCTACAGTATCCCAACCCAAAATAGAAACTAAACACCTTGAACAGGAATAATCACGGCAAATAAACTTGCATGGTAATTGGGGGTGTTTGGTTTGGGTGATAAAGTTTAACAGGTACTGTAGCAGTTTCGTCTTATTTAACAATTATTATCTAATCATGGACTAATTAGGCTTAAAAGATTCGTCTCTTAAATTGCTCTTTAGCTATGTCTTTTTTTTTTGTAAATAGTCTCTATTTAGTACTCTATACATATGTCAAACATTCAATGTGATGGTAGAGCGGTAGGTGCTCGATGCAGTTCCACACGAGATAGAAAAATATCATTGCTAACCCTGGGCACGAAATACCGAAAACCAAAACCGAACCGAAAAATACCGAGAACCGAACCGAAAAATACGAAACCGAATAATTCGGTTCCTGTTCGGTACCTGGTTTCCAGGTACCGAATTTACCGAGGTACTTTTGGTACTGGGCCTCGATAAACCGAAATTACCGAACAGTACTGAATTAGCCTGCCAGCAGCCCATATAATAGCTATATATTATGTTTTGGACAACTATATATTATATATTTATGGACAACTATATATTATGTATTTGTGCCTTTCTATTTGTTTATTTTGACACTATTATTCTATATGGATTCATATATAATTTCTACCAAAAATTGTTACTCAACCTAATATTACATGTTGTTGGGTACTTTCGGTATTTACCGGTACCGAACCGAAAGTACCGAAACCGAAATACCTCGGTACCGAGTTTTTCCAGGAACCGAACGATACCGGCTTTCTATGGTACCGAATTAGAGAAGGTACCGAAATACCGAACCGATCGGTTCGGTAGTACCGAACGCCCAGGGTGAATCATCGCGGAGTTTGGCTGGGACTAGCAAAACAAGCACAAAATTGCTGCTCAGACGGATAAGACTAGTGATGAAATCGGTATGGATATTTTCCGACCGTATTCGAGACCGAATTCGTTTAGAGGGGTTTAGATCTGTCCGTATTCGAGTCTGAATATTCAACATCCGATTCCGTATTCGAATAATTAAATCGTATATTTATAATGTCGACATCCAATTCTATCTTATCCGATATGATTGACATTATCCGAATTCGATCAGAAATCAAATATGATATCAGTGATATGCGTCTGTATCGTATCCGTTTTCATCCCTTGATAAGACCGGTGCTGGCGGCGGCAGCTTGGTTTTTATAGGGCGACGGGTAGAGCTTCAGCGTGTGCTCCTCGGTCTTGATAGCGCCTGGCAAAGAGGACTTAAGTCGGGCTGAGATGGAAAAGGAATTATGATTAGGATTTGTTATTTTCAGATTTATTTAATTCATGAAAAGGAATTATGATTAGAATTTGTTATTTTCGGATTTATTTAATTCATGTATTTAAAATAATTTTAGAGAAGTCTAGAATTATCAATTGAGTCATGAAGAATACTCCAAAAGTTGTAGAAATTTGGAGAAATCATTCAGAGACACCCAAATAAAGTATTTAGAGCTCATGAAAATATATTTTGAAGCACCTAAAATTAGATTATATTACCATAAAAGCAGAAAAGAATTTTAGAAAAAGCCAAAAGAACCCCGGGAGATTCTCACTGATAGTTGATAGATGATGAACTCAAAGATATGATTTGGAGTGGAATTCGAGGACCTTGCAAAATTCCAAATAACAAATCAACGACCTATTCAACACGTTTTGAAAGTTTTACTCACAACACAAAGTCATGTAACAAGCAAACATCACATCAACAAAAGCCCATCAAACTATTTCAAAAAAATTGAAAATTCACATTTCTATAACTAAATTTGCACTAGCTCAAATTAAACTTGGTAAATTTTTTATAAATATTAAATCCATTTATTTTGTTTAGTGTTTTCTATGCATAACCCAAAATCAGAAATTTTGGGGGTGTGACACATGATTTGAGGAGAAACTCTATAATTGGAATAATCTATGGATACATGTGTCATTTGAGTGTTCCTTTAAGTTGTCTTAAAATTTTTAGAACGCACTATATTATAGGACAGAGGGAGTACCTTTATACCTCATGTGACTATAAAAGATAAAATCAAGAATAAAATAGTGCACCTTTGTGTTTTCCGGTATTATTTTCATCTATTCATAGATGATGCATGCATTTCTTCTACATCATCTCCTTTGTGTTGAATTCATGGTTATTGTAACAATGATGTGATTGTATTTTGTCTATGCATGCTATAGAGACTACATCATGCGAGATGCAGGCAAAAATCAACAACTTTTATGAAGACCACCTATGCTTTGTAAACTAAAGACAACATATCATATTGTATAACCGAAAAAGTAAAAAAAAGTGCATGACTTTTTTCTGAAGCAATGGTTATCAATATGTTTCTTACTTCATGAAGGAAAAGTTGAAGTTCATGCTTCCACTACTATAAAAAATCTTTTGCGAGGCGTTTCTGTTTTTTCTTTTGAGGCGGGCAGTAGTTACAACCGCCTCGATTAATATCTCGGATTAACCAAAGCGGTTATTTTTTATTAACCAAGGCGGTTAGAAGTAGCCGTCTCCTAAAATCAAATAACCAAGAGGGGCAATGTAATATGACCGCCTCGGTTAATACCTATTAACCGAGACGGACATTATAACGCAACCGCCTCGGTAAATCTATTAACCGAGGCAGCCATATTATGAAGCCCGTCTACTAAAATAAATAGTGACCCAGTAGACAGCCCATATCGGCCCGCTAGCAGTCATCATATAAATATAGAGCTAGGGTTTCCTTCTTTGACCCATCTCTCACTCCCATCCTGATCCTCTTCCCTACCAGCAGCCCGGCGGCGCCCCCTCCCCTTCTCTCCCCCTCCCCTTCCCCTCCTCCCACTGGCCCGGCGCGCGCCCCCTCCCCTTCTCCCACTGACCTGGCGCCCCCTCACCTCTCTTGCGAGCCGCGACGACGCCCGCTCGCCCTGGAGCAGCGGCAGTAGCAGCGGCTGCTCCCCGCCACGCACGCAGCGCCCCAACTCCTCCCTCCGCTCCCTTCTCGTGCCCCTCTTCCTCCTCCTCGACGGGGAGCCCGACGGCCCCAGCCTCCATTTGTGCTGCACAGGAAGCCCGCCCCCTCCTTCATCTCTATGCCGATGGAGAGCTCGATGCCACCTCCTCCATCTACGCCGACAGGGAGCCCGACGCTCCCTCCTCCATGTGCGTTGATGAGGATCTCGGCGTCCCCCTCCATCTGCGGCGGGCGTGCTCCTCCAGCGGCGGGTGCCGGCGCGGCCGTGGCCGGATTTGGCATCGGGGTGGCCAGATCTGGTGGCGGCAAGGCCGGATCCGGTGAAGGACGCCGACGGCGAGCAACGGCGGCAGCGGCGGGCATGGATGGGCTTAGCGGGTCTGTGGATGGGCTCGCGGGCCTGTCCATGGATTTTTTTTATTTTTTTATTCGATTAACTGTGGCGGGCAGACAACCGTCTCGAAAAATAGTCCATTTACCGTGACCTTTGTTTCGAGGCGGTTGCAAAAACCGCCTCGGTTAATCATTTTTGCCCGTTTCCATTAATCATTTTTGTAGTAGTGTTCCTTACAAAGTTTACCACTAAATAAAATCTTGCTTCAAATCAAAGAAAAATATTTTATGATGAATATAGAGGACAAGAGTACCAGTGATGAATTCATAGTCAATAGATCCATGCATAGTTTCTATTTGAGACATGTATGCCTTCTATAGAAGCCAGATTATTGAACAAGTAGTTGAGTAGCTGCTGCTTGTTGGTACAATTGTACCTTCTACTTATTCACAACAAAATAAGTAATTGTAACATTTGGAACCATTTGCACCCTTTTCTATGGAACAGAAATTGCACCAGAAAGGACCATTTTTCTACATGGGTAACATACATGAAGACACCACGACCACACATAACTACAAGTGTGTCACAAATGAAACCATAATGCAATCACATTGTGAACATGATCTCCAAATTCAGTATCTTAGTGGGCAGATTTGTACCTCATTTTTCCACCATGCGCACTAAGATATGCCTCACCTAGTAGACATGAAGAAACAATAAATCTTAGCTAAACAAACTAGAAATTTGGAGTAATCAAAATAGTATAAACATAAATATACAAAATCCTACCTCCTCATCGATGTTAAAAATTACTATCAACGTAACTTCATAGAGTTGATTCAGTGTAGTTGCACCTAGCTAAAGAAGAATGAAAGGATAGCCTCCTAAGTCCCTAACTCGTTGGTCACAAAAAAGTCCCTAAGTCATTTTCTCCTTCACCTTTATAGAGTTCTCGCATGGGACTAACAAGACATTTTAGGTAGCTTGCCACTACATGTCCATTGTTATTGGGCCCTTTAGTATCCAAGGTTTAATGGGCCAGGTTTTTTCTAATGTTTAACAATAATGAGTCCATCCCATTTTTTTGTCCATGCTTGCTAGGTCCCATAAATGTTATGCTTGGACATAAGGAGTATGTTACCTGTTGTTAGCTAATTGTGCATGGACCAAAACTATTTTTTCCCAATGTAATATGATCTTGGGCAGCACTAGACTCGTCAAACAATGCTACATCTTACTTCCTCCATATGTCCATCCAAAAATTAATGTTGGACATACTTTGTTTCATTGGGAAGAGACTTTGGCAGTACTTTACACTATTAGTCCTTCCAATCAGTGTTATATAACATTAGGAAAGAAAATATAAATATATA
>Ga0182004_10002886_pt1 | contig 13523 bp, 7 predicted proteins | sample Sormic07211540_1_FD_120479 | JGI IMG/M metagenome (GOLD analysis project Ga0182004, IMG submission 120479) | Endophyte microbial communities from Sorghum bicolor roots, Mead, Nebraska, USA - 072115-40_1 MetaG | ecosystem: Host-associated > Plants > Roots > Unclassified | place: USA: Nebraska...
AATGTGAACTTTGAGTCTAAATAAGACTTAGAGCAAGTATTATGGTGGGCTGTAAGCTGGCTAAATGCTGATGTGGAGGAGAGGAGGAAGGAGAGAGAGGAGAAGCAGGCTGTAAGGTTACAGCCAGCTTAGACACAAAAACCAAGAAACTTTGTGAGAGAGATAAGTGAGCCATGTATTAATAGTGAATAGCTAACTATTGTATGAGTGGGCTGCAAGAAGGCTGTAAGGAACCTTACAGCCAACAAGTGGACTGTATTATTAAACTTGCTCTTAGAGTCTTATTTTTTCTACCTCTTTCTTCAATAAATATGCTGCCACATCAGCAAAATACTATAAATAATATGTAAATAAGTGTCTTGGACTATGTGATAGAGTCTTGCATTGTGAGTGCCCTTAGGGCACTCACAATGCAGACTCTATCATAGAGTCTAAAGTTATTTATTACCTCGAACAATGTGGACTTGGAGTCTAAATAAGACTTGGAGTCTTATTTTTTCTATCTCTTTTTTCAATAAATATGCTGCCACATCAGCAAAATATCATAAATAATATGTAATTAAGTGTCTTGAACTCTGTGATAGAGTCTTGCATTGTGAGTGCCCTTATACAGCACATGGATTAGTTAGCTGGACTGGACCAGTTTAAAAACTTCAAACAAGATGTGAAACGCGCAGGTAACATGACCAGGTCACCTTTGGGAGTTCAGAGACACACAGTGGCAGAAGAAGAGCACTTTATCGAAGAATCTGTAAACATGGCAAGATCACCCCCACCCAGAGCTTATGGTTGAAATCAGACACCATTTGGAGGGGTTTTTTTCCATTCAGAACACGGAAAAGAAAGTCAGGCTGAGCTGAGGTGCAAAATGTTTCTTACCCTCCCATGATTCAGGTGATCATGTCCCTATCATAGAGCGCTGAAATAAAAGTTTAGAACTTTCCTCATCGGAATAAATGCATGGAAGACCGGCTACGCACAATTGGCAAGATCTGCTGATGATGAAGAAACGAAGCAAATGCAGTATCATGCTGGTTTGTAATTTTTTTTTCCTGACCAGCGACCAAATTGCACATGAGCACAAGAGGAGAAGTATTAGAAAAGTATTATCATGCGAAGAAATTTTCTTTTCCGAGATTCAATTCTTCTTCAAACATGTTTGGACAAAATTAGGGGTAATTAGCAGGCAGCGACAAGCAAGCTCAGAAGAGCCACTAGTTCTTTTCCTATAACCAGAGGGGGGCCACAAGTTCTCTACACAATCTCAGAACAATTTCTCTTCCACATTTTGGGAGCGAATTAGCGAGTACATCCGAGAACCATTCGTCGCGCGTTGTAGCTCCACCTTCCACCATCCCAATAGGATAGAATTTCACCGAGATACCGGGTTCTGAAAAAAAAATATGGGGGAAATGGAAATTAGAGGCGAATTGACATCATAGATGATCACTTCAATCACATGAACAAGCTAGTGCTATCTTGCTGCTTAAAAGGTGAGCCAAAAGGATGACAACATGTGTTGAGGAGCTTGTATTGCTAGAGATCTGCCCCATGTACTTGTGACTTCCCTAACCATTTCAGGAAGGAACGATGTATGATGAGAGGCACAAGGACAATGCCAATCAATCGTACCAATAGTCCATACAAACAGTAACATGAAGATTAAAAGCTCCTGAACTTGCTGGGCAGTGGGCACAACCCATTACCCAGGGGGAAGGGGACATGACCCATGCTCGGGAACCAAAGCAGCCGGCTGTCGCCGTTAGATGTCCGAGAATATTGAGAAGAAGAAGGGAGGACCCGATAAGAGGGGGAGGGGGGAAGAAGAAGAAGAAGGCGTGATCCGTACCAGCCATGGATGAGCTCGGAGCACTTGGCCTTGATCCAGCGGAACCCCCTGCGGAACGATGCCTTGACTTTGCCCTCCACCGAGTAGGCCTTGTAGCTCGCCACCCGCCGCCGCCTCTTCATCTCCGGGTCGCTGAAGCACCACGCCGACCCCGCCCCTCCGCTGCCGCCGCTCCTGGTGGATACCGGCAGCGGCGGCGGCGGCGACCTGGCGGGCGGCTTGACGACGATGTCGAGGCGCCGGTCGCCGTACGGCACGACCTCGTTGCGGTAGGGGCGGTCGTACTCACCGGCGGGGGCGAGGGCGGGGCCCGCGTAGGGGCGGTACGCGCGGTCGTAGTCGGCGGCGGCCATCGCGAGGCGAGAGCGAGACGACGCGGGGGCAGACTGCGTGGGGAATCTCGCGGCGTGGCGTTTGTGGAGAGAGAGAGAGAAACGCCGCTGCCTTTTCCGTTTTGTTTTTATTTTTTCTGCTTCGGTGTAGCGCTAGCGAGAGTAGCGACTTGCGAGCCAGTTTCGTTTTTAGAGCATCTCTAAGACCTTGGCTAAAATTAGTTGCCAAATTCTAATGTTTAGCCATTTTGTAAAATAAAAAACTTTTTAAAAAAAGAGATCTACAACAGCCTTGCTATCAGATAGCTAGTGTCAGTGGTTGGCTATATATGGCCAACGAAAATCAAAGAATAGCAAACTTTCTATTTTACAAAACCAAATAGCACATCTGTTGGAGGCTATTTTTCTGCTATACAAGTTCTAAAAGGTCTTCATAATAAGAATAACAAAGCTGTTGGAGTTGCTCTTAGAGGCTGTTTGGTTTACTGCCACCGTTCGCCATGCCTCACCTGCGGCAGCCACAACACTGAGGCTGCTGTTTGGTTTTCTGCCCATGTGCATCATGCCATAAAGTGTGGCTGCCATCATTCTGTGGCTGCTGTTTGCTTTTGGTTAATTTTGTGGCTGTCGTAGCTGTTTCCAGTAAAAAACTCGCCACCAGTGTGGCGGCCAAATTCACAGCCACACACGCCACAAGTTTGGCGCTGGTGCTTGTCACGGTAGCATGGCAGCCATGCAAAAGCTGGCAGAGCCATGTGTGGCGTGGCAAGTTTCGGTAGTGAACCAAACAGCCCCTTAAGCTTCGGTAGGCCGCCGTATTCTCTAGATTAAAAAGTTAAACCTCACTTAAAGAGCAAATATAATGATAGCTATAGGTAGGTTGAATGCTGAGACGAAGGAGAAAAGAGGAGTGGGCTATAAGAGCACTCCTAATGTCAGTTTCAATGGAGTTTTTTGAGAGTTTCATGTACATTAAATATGCAAATGTGGCACTATAGTAATGAAGAGAGAGATGATAAGAGTTTCATGGGAGTAGAGAGAGTTTCATCCCCATAAAACTCCAATGCACTGTTTCTAAAATATAGATGTGTTGGAAACTGGGCTATGAAACTTCCATTGAAGATGGCCTAATGATAGAAACTATTTAATTTTTATAGACACTATATATAGAAACTATGGTCCTAATGGATAGTTTCTATAGAATATTTTTTTACTCAATCACATTCATTCTCTCCACATTTTTAGCAAATTATATCACTTTATGTCTTGGATTCTGTGTAGACATGGTTTCTAACTTAGACTCAGTTTCTATGATTTTTTTTCTCTCTTTAATAACTCTCTTGCCACATCAGCAAAATGTTTAAATGACACTATAATTAATGTCCATAGAAACCATGATGGTTTCTACATTGGGGGTGCACTAAAGTTACACCCAATTTAGACACATAAACCTAGAAACTTTATGTTTTCTTTGTTAGAGAGACGAAGGTCTGGTTTAGTTCCCAAAAAGTACTTAAGAAATTTTAAGATTCCTCGTCACATCGAATCTTACGGCACATGCCTGGAGCATTAAATATAGATAAAAACAAAAAACTAATTACACACTTTGCTTGTAATTTGCGAGACGAATCTTTTAAGCCTATTTACTTCATAATTGGACAATATTTATCAAATACAAACGAAAGTGCTACAGTACCTGAAACCAAAAAAAATTACCAACTGAACACGGCCGAATATGTCACATATTAAGGGCTTGTTTGGCAGGGCTCTTCTACGGCTCCGGCTCCTCCAAAAGAGCATTGCTAAACGTTTTTATAGAGAAGCCGTTTTTAAGTAAAAATAAGAGAAGCCAAAGTTGTTTTGGCGAAACCATAAATTATAACTTCTCTAAAACGGCTCTCTCCTGAGAAGCCGTACCAAACACCCCCTAATAATGAATAACTAACTACTACTATGAGTAGATTGACAGTAGGGTACAAAGTCAATAATTGACTGTATTATAAACATTGTTCAAAGTGATTTCATTTATGTGATTTATGATTTTTGTACTCGAATTTTATGTCCAATTCAAAAATACCATATGGCGGTTAGGATTCGAAATATACTGTTTGTAGGCTTAGGTGCCATTTGGATCCCAAGTTGTTTTGAGAATGCAGATAAAAAGAATCACAATAGTTTGTTGGATTTTGAAATTCTAAAAATATGTGAGTTAATATCTCTATAAAATCTAGGGTATTTGGATGAGAATGTAAGATCATGAGATTTATTTTCTATCTAGATTCTCAAAATCTGGAGGATCTAAATGACGCCTTAGAGAGAATTACTAGAAGAAGAAGTCTTTTTTTTTTGTGGCCGACCCAAAAGGGCATTAGGACAAGATGGCGGTGGTGTTACCGTTGGGCAGAAGAGGAAGATGGTTGGGCAGCGTAAAGACAAGGGGATCATAGTGATAGCCTAGCTTGCGGTCGTCATAGATGGTGCTAGCAAATTAAAACTATCTCCATCCCAAAATATAACTCATTTTAACCTTTTTAGAGAGTTAAAATATTTTAAGTTTAACTAAATTTATATAATAAAATAATAAAATTTATAATACCAAATAAACATCGTTAGATTTTTAATTAGTTATATTCTCATATTATAACATTTTGATGTCAAAAATCTTTATAACTGTCTTGATTTTTTTTACAAAATTTGAGATGCTTAGACTCTTCATGCAAGTTAAAATGGCTTATAATGTGGAATGGAGCTAGGAGTACATCTGGTAGACTTTTTTATGCTTCAATACATGAAGTACATTTGTACTATATGAGCTTTAGAACAAACTCACATTGTCATACCATATATACTCCCTAGTCCCTTCATACTACCTATAAAGAAAGTTGTTTAGGACAATGATACGATCTTTAATACCTAACTTTGACTCTTTATTTTTATAAAAAAAAATATTTATCAAAAAGTGGTATATGTATATTTTTATGAAAGTGTTTTTCAAGACAAATTATTCATATGGCTTTTCGTATTTTTCAAACTCAATAACTTAAAAGTTATTCATAATTTATATTTTTAATGTTTGATCACACCTTATCCAAAACGATTTTCTTTACCGGTATAGAGATAATACGCGTGCGCAGATACTGTGTGCAAATTAGACATAAATCTATATGCAAAAGATACATAAGACCACTACATGCGAGTACCCGATCAAGAGCCAACCGCTCGTTCGCCCCTACATCCAATCCAATGTATTCTATGTTTGGATGAGATTCTAAAAATTCGCATTCTACACGCCCCTACATCCAATCCAATGGATTCTACATGAGAGATTTTTAATAAAAAAAAATCTGCGCGTGTGTGTTAGAATGCTCTACAGTCTTAAAGATGTTCGGATGGAATTCTAGTATTTTGAGATTTTTTTTGTCTAAATCCTTAAAATTCCTATGCATGGAGCCATGAGTACTAGCCTGCTAGTGATACATTTTGCTAAATTTTAGTTTTATGTTAATACTTATGCTGATTTGTTATAAGAAAAAAATACTATTTATTCAAAAGTAGTTCAAGCCAACTGGCAATATACGTGAGGGTCTTGGTCTCTTGGACCTCCAACTCGTGCTCAACCACTGGACGTACACGCAGGCACGCAGCAAGCCTGCAGCCACAAAGCAGAAGCTGGCACCAAGCAGTCGGCAGTAGCCACAAACCATGAGTACTGTAGTCTACTCCGTAGGCAGGGCGAGGGCAGAAAAGGAAAACCTGAGGTTAACGACTCGGGCTCCACCAGACTCCGAGCGCAAAAGCTGAAAAGCGGTTCCGTTCTGCCGACCACGGATCGCAGTCCAAACACCACAGAAGGGAAAGGGAGCACGAAGACGGAAGCATCTTTTTTTTTTTTTTTGGTTGGGGGCGGGGGGGTTACCTCTACGCTACCATCCTCCGACTCCGAGCAACAACGCGACTAGCTAGGAGGCAATTCCGCGGTCAGCTTTGAAAACAACATCGGCGGCTCGAGGGACTTGTTTAGTTCCAAAAAATTTTACAAAGTTTTTTAGATTCTACGTCACATCGAATCTTTAGATGCATGCATGAAGTATTAAATATAGACGAAAATAAAAATTAATTGTACAGTTTGGTCGGAATTGACGAGACGAATCTTTTAAGTCTAGTTAGTCTATAATTAAATAATATTTGTCAAATATAAATGAAAGTGGTACTATTCCTATTTCCAAAACTTTTTGAAACTGAACAAAGCCTGAACTTCCATTTAGAATCCAACGACTCTGGTGACCTTCAGCTTTCTCAGTGCCTAGCATAGGCGTATGGCAGCCCAACGTGTGTAAGGCCTTGTTTAGTTCATCTTAAAATTCTAAAAAAAAATTAAGAGTTTTCACCACACCGAATCTTTAGATATATATATATGTAACATTAAATATAAATAAAAATAAAAATTAATTACACAGTTTGTCTGTAATTTGCGAAACGATTTTTTTGAGCCTAGTTAGTCTATGATTGGACAATAATTACCAAATACAAATAAAATACAAACGAATACGCTACAATAACCAAAAAAATCGCCAACTAAACAGGGCCTGAAAGTCCATGCTGAAACTTTCCCTCACTTTGTTTTAGCACCGAGTAGTACTACTGTGGTAGGCTGGTAGCCGATGTTAAGGCCTAGTTTAGATAAATTTTTTTTTTAAGTTTGACATTATAGCAATTTTGTTTGAATTTAATAAATATTGTTCAACCATGGATTAACTAAGTTTAAAAGATTCGTCTCGTGATTTATAGGTAAATTGTATAATTAGTTATTTTTTATCTATATTTTAATGCTCTATGTATGCATCTAAAAATTCGATGTAATAAAGAATCTTATACATTTTTGAAATTTTAGGTGCATCTAAACACCTAAGTTTAGAAAAGCTGGCATCGGGTCATGTAGGTTCACCGATGCAGAGAGAGTAAAATAATATTTCTTAGCCAGGATTGATGCTTTCTCGTGCTCCTGAAAGATGAGGTTATGATCTTCGGCCCCAGTCACATGTATATCAATACTCAACACTACGTAGATGTTTTCTCAGCATCGGTGCTTTGGCAATTGACATGCAGGTGCACTATTCAGCATCGGGCAACGTTGTGGGCAGTCTCAGGTCCAGTTCGCAGACAGACAATAATAAAGAGAGGTAATAGAGAGACTAAGAAACACTAACCATTTTTATAGCTAAATACTTGTCTCAACAGACCTTGCTCTTAGGTCAGTTTCAGTAGAGTATTTTATAGCATTATTTTCAAGATTATCACATCATATAAAACGAAATAAAAGTTGGTAATGGACAGTTTCATTCTATGGTTTCATAGTCATTCAGGAGGTGTTTGTGACTGCTCCGCTCCACGTTTTTCAGTTCTGGTCCATGTTTTTTTAGTCAAATGGTTTTAGCTCCACGCACTTAGTTCAAGAAGAAAAATGATGGAGTTATGAGAGCAAGAGATACTCCACAAACTCCAGTTTTTTTATAAAGCTGCTCCACAGTGGAGAGTTTGTAGAGCAGTCCTAAACACCCTTTTGATTTCAAGACTCAGAGTCTAGATGAAACATATTTCCTCTACACGTAAGATTTTTTTATTTAATATTTTCTTTCTACTACATTTATGACAGCTTATTTTTACTACTCCCTCCATCCCAAATTGTAAGTCATTTCAAGAATCTTGGAGAGTCAAAACATTTTCATGTTTGACTAAATTTATAGAGAAAAATACTAAGATTTGTAACGTAAAGTGAGTATATTATGAAAATATAATTAAAAAAAAATCTAATGATACTTAGTTGGTATCACAATAATAATCATTTTATCATATAAATTTGGTCAAACTTAGAAATTTTTGACTCACCAAGATTCTTAAAATGACTTAAAATGACTTACAATTTTGGAGGGAGTTTGGAGGGAGTAGTAAACAATATCTCCTCAGCCAATACGAGGCGCATGAGAAGATGGTCGGTGAAGGTATGCTTTAAAATCCACGGATAATCTACTCTCTCAGTCCCATTAAAAATGTCATTTTTAATTTTCAAACTTCTTATCTAAACGTTCATCTTATTCAAAATTTTTATATAAATATTATTTATTTTATTATGACTTGTTTTATTAATAAAAATACTTTACAATAATTTATTTATTTTACTATTTACATAAGACAATTAAATAAGATAAACGGTTAAGCAAAAAATCTAAAAGTAAAAATAGGAAGGAAGGAGTAGCTAGGAACTTATCGCTAGGTAGAAAGCTTTTTCGTTTTCTCGCTCCTCCACATAGAATTTGATGTGTACGCTCAAATAGCTAGCTAAGTCAGCCTTGTTACGAACTCCCTTATAACGTCCCAAGAACCCAATCCTGTTCTACCCTAGAATCTTCCCTTCTTTTGATTCTTTTCGGCACTTTCTTGCATTTTAGTTGCCTCTTGGCAGTCACCACAAACCAGGGTGCCACAGTATACAAATGAAATTATTCCTGGGTGTCGGTACAAACTGGAAGCAAATGTGCAGGATATGCATGATTTATGCTCGCCAAACAGACAGAAAACACAACAGAGAACAGACTACAACCATTTACATCCTAAATGAGTAGTTCTTACTCAATTTTACTGCTACTACTATTGTTGTTAATGAGGAGCCACTCACAAAGTGCTGACTGGAAACCAGAGGAAACTAGCGTTCTGGCTTCAGGTTACGATCAATGTACTGCCTCACAGCGTCTTGGTTTACATGAAAAATAAACCTCATGTCCTTAATCTGAAAGGGGGAAAAAAAGGTAGCTAAATTAGTACAGCATGAAGATACTCGAAATGCATCAGTGATATCTCAGTCAAATAACAAGAGAAAGGGCTGTTTATTTTTTTTTTTCCAAATCAAGTGTAGCAAACCAGCACAACTGTTAACTCGTCAAAAAGGAATTGTTGCATATCTGACTACAGATCACAATAGTATCATTCGTACTGTTTTTAAGTCCAAATCAACAGAATGGCAAGTAAAGTTCAAGCAGTTATGTCCTACCAGTAGAACCATAAATTATATAGTACTCCCTCCGTTCAGGAATACTTAACGAGAGGAATGAGCTAGACAAAGTACAGTGTCCAGCTGTCAAGAAGTCCAGTGTTGATAACATCTGGCGATAGTAGAATAACAGGCTAACAGCTTTCAAATATTGATTATTTAGAGTTGTATCACGAGATGATATGAATATGACAGGATCACAGGTAAAGTTACAAAAATTGTGCATCGATTAACCACCAAGTTACAGATTCATTCAAAAGCGGAGGTATCAATTACAAACAGTAGAACGGGGAAGTATCAGTACCTCGATTAATGAATCAGAGTTTAAGTTGATGCGTTTGCAGCTTGGTATTTCCTTGCTATTAACAAAGATTGGACATTTTCCTATGTTCTTAATATGAAAAGACCCAGATTCATCCATCTTGATAACCGCCTGATTGTCAGAATACGTGGGTTAAATATAATGATACAAAAAAGTGCCCCACAACAGAAAAGAAACAGACTTAGGAAAACAAGGAATTCTATATCGTATTGTAGGGCAATGTGCATACTAAAGGGGGATCACCAACTGGGAGCCACAGTGCAAAACAGGAGAACTGCAACTTAATTGCTTTTAAAAATGGTTCAGAACAACATTACCGACAGTAGTATATTGCAAAAATTATTAAGTGGAAATATGAGCATTGAATGATACACTTTCAACGATTCTAATTTCCAAAATAAACTTGTGGTCTATTTACCCAACTGGGAATATTGTTACATTAGCAACACAAGTACATGATGTCGAACAAAAAGGAACTTAGACGAATGAAACACAGTTCATCGACTGCCACTCTGCCAGTCTTTCCAGACCCAAGTATTGCCTCCTGGATAAAGTTGACTGCTTTGCTAAATCAAGCAGACATCACAGCTTGCATGCTAAAATGTGACACACATAGTACTAATATCAATCAAAGCCATCAAGGTGGCACAGGCCAACTGTAGCTGCCAATCAGATAAAAATCCACCAGAGGTACAGAAATAATATTTTTGCCTTACAAACCACAATTAGGACAATGCAATGGTGCAAATGATGTGCAAATAAAGTCCCCTATGTGCAAATAAAGTCCCCTATGCTGATAAACCACAATTAGGACAATGCAACGAGGGATAATAAATTTTAACCTCCTATGTTTCTTACCTTCTTACATAAAAAATAGCCAAGCAATCAAGTCCCCTATCATTAGGCACTAGCCCTTTCCTTAGGAAATGTAATTACGTAAGGCATTTCTTAACACACAGTGGACTATTCAAGAAATTACCTGTCGGCGAGATATCTTATTTGCCCTCCCTTCTTTTCCCAAATCAATGTCAACTTTGACATCTTCTGTCTCTCTTCCAAGAGTAACCTGCTTGAGCAAAGAAAAAAATCAGAAGATGGTAGCAACATATTACACAAATATTCACTGCATACTCCATACATGTACAGAAACAAGATGGTTCAATCTTCCAGTCCCTAATTAGGATATGTCTTAGATCAGAACATGAAATCCCAAAATGGGAAATAAAATGATGACCCTTGGGGTGCATATTCAGAAATTGTCAGATACATCTCAAGTTCTAAAAACCAAAGTTGTTTGTATCTGCATCTCTTAAGGGACTGGGTGTCAATAATCCACTGCAACTATCTGGTACAAGATATAGATATGAAAATTGTGCACTCTTAGTCTTAGTTGTCACCCCTCACTTGCATCCTATAACTGATCTAGCTGAAAAGATAGCTGACCTCAGGATCCTTTATGTAGCATTTCAAGTGCAATCCATAAATAACTGCAAAAGCACCATGCGACATGATAGCTCTGTTCATATAAGACCGAGCACCTTGCTCCAATCTAATCAATGCCTTCCTGCTTTCCGGATGATGAAATCTGGTAACTGAAGATTTCAAAAAAAAAAGAAAAGAAAATAAGAATACATTCTGCTTCACTGATCAATGCCACATCAATATTGTTCACATAAAAATTTTCATTAAGAGGAAAATGGTAACATATATGTAGCATGGTGAGTCCATCGTAACTACACCCACTCTTGTACTATTATAAGAACATCCACTATATGAATGTTTACTCCTTAAACCCTCAGCCAACCAATGCCCTATAGATGATGAATCTTTCGTGACTTGAGACTATACATCACAATACTTTTTTTTCTAGAACACACAGGAGAGCAGCATATCATTATATTAAGAAGAATAGAAAAGGGTGGTCTTACAGCATCACAAACAAACCCACACCCACACACTCAAACTTAGTACAGAAACCTCACACTAGCAGATTAAGAAACCTGACCCTTGACCAAAAGAAAAAAACACAAGAGTTCACTCATTGGTAGGCACATACAGCACAATACTTCAGCTAACTCTGCGACACCAGTATTGAAAAAAATGTCGTTAAGACGTGCTTAGGCGTGCTTAAGCACTAGGCGGAGCCTAGCGTGTCAGTGTGCCACTTAGGCCATAGGTGTCCACTAAACGTGGCATGAACTGTGAGAACCCATGGATGGTGAAGAAAGGAAGAAGAGAGACGAGATTATATGATGGCAAAATGGTTTGTTGTTATTGTGATTCCGTCTATGCCTACCTCGTGGTGTCAAAATCACTCACCGTCTGCTCGATTTATTCCCTTTTGCTTGATTTCTCCAAAGGGCCATGTGTGCAGCCGATGTAGGGGCGTATGGAGGAGCTGACAGGGTGAGTGCAGGAGAAGAGGTGGTGCGCCATGGAGAGGTGGAGAGACAGATGGAGGTGCACAGGCGGAGGAGAGGCGGCGCAGCTGCGTGAGAATGAGGATTGTCTACTGGGAATTGGTGGTGGTAGGGCATCGTTGGGTGTTATGGTGTTTAGATGGGCTAGTGGGCTTCCTCCCCTAGTGGGCTCAGTGCATTGTTATGGCATTGCCCTCCCTTTTCCATTTATTTTGCCACATTTATGCAACTATAAATCTCTTGATACTCCCTCCGTATAGGATTTAGAAGTTGTTTAGGACCCAGCGACACGGTCTCCGAAACATAACTTTTACCTCTTGTTTTTATAAAAAATTTTGACCTCTTGTTTTTATAAAAATATTTAGGAAAAAATAATATATGTATACTTTTATGAAAGTATTTTTCAAGACAAATTTATTTATATAATTTTCACATTTACAAACTTAACAATTTAAAAGTTATTGATGATTTATATTCCCAATGTTTGACCCAAACCTTGTCAAAAACGACTTCTAAATCCTATACGGAGGGAGTATGTAGCTAGTGTGTAAACGCTTAATCGCATTTAATCTACGTTTAGACGTCCTAGGCACTAATCGGTGGCTTAGCGCCTGCCTAGCCCTAGCACCTTTTTGAACATTGTGTGACACTGATGCTAAACTTAAAAAGAAAGAAAGAGGTGCATCTATACATGGCATACGATTAATTTGGGCCGTGTTTAGTTCCTAAAGGAAAAAAAATTCACGACACTGTAGCACTTTCGTTTGTTTGTGGTAATTATTGTCCAACCATGGACTAATATAGGCTCAAAAGATTCATCTCGTAAATTCCGACCAAACTGTGCAATTAGTTTTTATTTTCGTCTATACTTAATACTCCATGCATGGAGTCTAAAGATTCGATGTGACGGGGAATCTTGAAAAATTTTGGGTTTTGGGGTGGAAGTAAACAAGGCCTTGATATACTGATCAGCAAGCAAAATGCCAAAATGTGTAATACATAAACATTTACCTTCAGGATGCATCAAATCAGAGTCTTGATCCCACGGGATGAGATCCTGGTCAAGAATCTGCATTGAACATGATATGGGACTAGTCAGAAACATCATAGAAAAGAGATCCAGGTAGCTGAGCTAAAAGATTTTTACCAAAGCTTCTAGATCATAGTAGTTTGGAACATCTTTTTCATGGTCAAGGCATTCTTCTGCTTGAGCTGGTGTTGCCGCATTTGCAATAGTGTTCTGAATACCCAAATCTGGCAGCGCATTCGATGGCGTACAGTTCTGTAGTGCAGCCTTGTCACCTAATTCTGGTTGACCATTAAGTGAGTTGTGTTGCATCTGATCAGGAGCTTGAACTGAATTTTGCAAAGTCAAACCATGAGAGTTATCAAAGCTCTCATGTGGTCCTAAACTACAAGGCGATCCTTCACCAAATCCAGCAGCACTGAAAGAGGGCAAAGCTAGCATGCATGTATTTGCATCATTTGTGTCAATGTTACCAGTCAAAAGGGCTCCAGTTGTTGAAGCACCTTCTGACGGTTTAGCTCCTAGGAC
>Ga0182004_10002887_pt1 | contig 13522 bp, 7 predicted proteins | sample Sormic07211540_1_FD_120479 | JGI IMG/M metagenome (GOLD analysis project Ga0182004, IMG submission 120479) | Endophyte microbial communities from Sorghum bicolor roots, Mead, Nebraska, USA - 072115-40_1 MetaG | ecosystem: Host-associated > Plants > Roots > Unclassified | place: USA: Nebraska...
TAGAAAAGGCAAATCATTTTCACAACGCCGCGGCACCAGTAATCCCTCTGAGTCAGCATGAGGGAGAATCCCAATTTGTTTAGCACAATCAGACGCAAAACACTAATGAAAGTAAAAACGGCCAATGCCTTTCAAAACTCAACTTGTGTACACCATCAACTTACAACAGAATACAATCACTTGAAAACATTTCATTGGAAATTGGAAAGAAAATCCTTTATTCGATCGATGTAGGGTGACCGGGTGGGGATTATGTGGCCCATGTCATGCTCAACAACGGAGCAGCAATCCTGCTCAAACAGACCAGCAAGTTCAGCGCTCGCCCTGTTTGCTATCTGCCTATCATGACCATCCCCATTACCAAAACAATGGAGCGAGGAGAGCTTGATTGGTTCGTTGCCAAAATCACCCACAGGTGCTGGATATCCGGAGCAGAACATCCCAAACCTGAACTTCGGAGAGCCACAGATCTTCTGCTGCTGCCTGCAGAATAAGGCAGCCATGGCAGCGCCCTGAGAGAAGCCCAGGATTCCATCGAAGCTGCCCATTTGAGAGATTGCATTTTCAAGGTAGATGTATGATTCCTCAAAGCCTTCAGTTTGTTGCTGGTACTGAAGAGGGTCAAATGGCACATCTGCAGCCCTCCAGTATTGCTCAGGTATGTAGTTGGAGTTTGGAGCAATGAGCCATGCAAACTTCCGTTTTGGTGTCACAGATAGAGGTGAGGGTTTGTCCAAGCAGTGGCCCTGAATTGGTTGATATACAAAGGAAAGTTCATGTGGTGCATCTACAAAGACAAGCTCAGCAATGTGCTTCAGCTTCTTGGCAAGTGCTGACGTTCTTCCCTTAAAATTGGACGCGTTCTGGCGGAAACCATGCAAGCAGAGGATCCTCAACCTTTTCAGCTGCTCACTACCTGTGTAACATTTCATTTACTTAGAGCAAGGTCAACCTAAATACAAGTAAATATAGCTAATTCAGAGAACTGCATGCTTTATAGTTTGGACTGAATGCATTAGAGAATGGAGTACCAGAATAAACAGATCAACTGATTCAGTGGACCAAAAATGCAAATGGACTCAAACCACATGCAAGCTAGTATTACTTTAAAATTGGTGAGCATTTCTAACAAAGCTTTAATATTGTTCTTAAGGTTACTAAACCTACTCCCTCCGACCACGAAAGAATAAATTCCTAGAGTTGTTCTAAGTCAAACTTTTTAAACTTTGACCAAATTTCAAAAAAAAATGTTAAGATATATGGTATGAAATTAGTATCATTAGATTTATCATAGAATATATTTTCATAAGATGCGCATTTTATGTCAATAGATGTTGTTACTCTTTTCTATAAAGTTAGTCAAACTTTAAAAAGTTTGTGTGGCATGGATTCTAGGAATTGATTCTTTCGTGGACGGAGGGAGTACTATGCACTTATCTATCTTGCTCAAGCTCAGCACCCCAGTCCATGCACATAAGACCCATGTGGCCATGTACATATTTGAGTAGGAACATAAATAAATTGTCATTCAGAGAGTGCAATGGAAAACTGATACAGACCTTACCATCACTCCAGGGAACTTTGGAAATCGCATTGTGATAGCTTATGGGTGGTTTTTCAAAGCTTTCAGATAGTCCTATCTGAATTTTGCAGTCTTGTCTTGTTGATATTTGGCAGGGCTCTTTTCCATTTTTTTGACATAACTCGCATGCATATTCCTTGGTGGAATCCTGGAGATAAAGACAAGTTTAACTTTTTTAAGCAATTATACAAATTAGTGTACAAATCAATATGACAATCAACAAAACTTTCTGAAAAGTGCACTAAAAAACATTGCTTTTGACTCAACCTGACATGTAGGGCACACTAGGACCAACATTCTGCAATGGCTGCACCGACAGCGTGATGAATAGTCATCAAAAGAAGAACCACACATCAAACACGCTCCGAGTATGTTTTCTTTAAAGCTTCCCACTGAGATTCTATGAAATGACATTGGGACAGATTAGTGGCAAGAAAAACAAACGAAACACAGCAAAGGAAGAGTTTGAGATTTGCAGGCTGTATCATTATGTACTCAAACCTGTGGTCAAATACAAAATTCTTTCCTTCAAAGTAGCCACCATCTGGAAATTGCTCCAGATACCGCTGAATGCCACCATATAGCTAACATAAACATAATAATAAACAGTCATGACTCATGAATATTACAAATTACTCAAGCATGGATAAGTACTCAAGATTAAAGACAAGCCAAACAGAGTATAGCAAATTACCTGAAAAACGTTCTCAAATCCTTCACCTTTTGAGCGAATATAAGCTGATGCCATCTCACAGCGTATACCTCCTGTGCAGTACCTGTAATAAATACAAAAATGTTAGTTAGGCCTCTTGCTTAATGCTTGCAAATTACATTAGTCAAATCCAAAGTTAATTCAAAGATCCAGCCTAACGTACATAAGAATAGATTTCCCACGTAGCTGCTCAGCATGCTCGTCTATCCAAGAAGGCAGGTCACTGTATTGCCTAATTTCCGGATCTAAGGTCTTCGCATTTGGCACATTGAACTTGCCAATCCGAGTCTCGTATACATTCCTTGCATCCAAGACAACCACTTCCTTCTTCTCGGCAGATGCCACAGCATCCAAACTAGTCCCAGCTAAAAGCAGAGTCCAATTTAGAAATTATAATCCAGTCCTAAGCCAAAAATTGGCAGCCAAAACAAACATGGACAAGCCTCAGTCCGAGAATCCACTGACCAACATTCTGGAGCACCGAATGGAACTCAGCCGCCGACAAGTGTTTCCCAGCACTCGAAACCTCTGGCGGTGCTGACGTGGGGTTGGAGCACAGGGTAACTAGCTCCTGCCAATGCAGCAACAATTCAAAACACAGTGATGGATGGTACTACCAGCTGGTCAAAGGTGAAATCATTCTGCTGCAAGCAGTGGCAAGAACCTTGACGACCCGGACGGAGAGCGAGGTGAAGCCGCACTCCCTGGCGACCCTCTCGTCGACAGGGTCGTCGCAGGACGCCAACTTGAAATCCGTGCCCTCGAACAAGGCGTTGGAGCTCATCTCCTTGATATGCTTCTCCAGCGCGGTCATCCGCCCTCCGAGCTACCAACACCAAAATGCAGGGCCGGTGAGGTCGTGATAAATTCATTTATGGACACTGCAAAGCTCGATCTTCCCTGCCCCGCACCAAAGGCGCCGCCTACGATGCCGAGAAGACAGAGCAAAGCGGGGGGGCATGTTCTCACCGTGGCGTTGACGCCGTCGGGGCCGACCCGGACGCGGCCGACGAGCGCGAGGCCGCGGCAGTGCGCCTCGTAGAACGCGGCGAGCGCGGCGGCGTCGGGCACCTCGGCGTACTTGTAGTAGAGAAGCACACCGTAGCGATCTCCGCCTCCATCTCCTGCATGCTGCTCCTGCTGCCCCGTCGCGTCCATAGCCAAACAGGCAGAAACCCTAGCTGCGGCGACGGCGACGGCGGCTGCGGCGGCGGAAGAAGAAGGACGAAACGAAGAAGATGACGAGAAGAAGCGGACAGGTTGGGCCTTCTGCGAGTCTTCAAAACGCAATGGGCCGGCCCACCATGCATATGTGAAGGCCCAAATTTCATCCCATTTAGTTGGAGGCCCAAAAGTTATCTCGGCCCACCTACCACCTTATCCTTCTCCTCGCCCGCATTTCATTTCGCTCCGCGTCCCCACACGGCCACACCGGAAAAACCCCCGGCAAGAACCTCGCTCTCCGGCGTCTCCGGCGACCGGCGGTAGTCCGGCCACATACCTATGGAGGCCACCGCGGTGCCGCGGGCTCTGTCCCTCCTCGGGCCATCGCTGCCGCCGCCTCGGATGCGTATGAACTGCTTGCGCGTAGCCATTGGAGGAGGTGTGAGGCGGAGGGGGGCCGTTGCAGTCTGGGCGAAGAAGAAGAGGGGGAAGGGCGGGGACGGTGAGGCGCAGGAGCGGGTGGACACGCACAGCTTTGCGCCCAAGGCGGGCGAGGCTGCCGGGCTGTTCCCCGAGGCCGTCCTGCTTAGAAAGGTTCGGTCTTTTTTCTGTTCATTCAATTCCCTGCTAGGCTGCCTGTAGATGCTTCTATCTTAGCGTTTAAGCCTGGGAGACGAGGAACAGGACATGGATGCTTTCGTGTTTCTGCTTCTAGACTAGATTCTTCCGTGAGTGCAACGGTTTTGGTAAATGATTTGGCAGCAGCCAATATCTGTGTAAGTAGGCCTTAATGTTGCAAATGGTGGATATGAGATTGTTTTTTTAGGGATAATCTGGTGTTATATGCTTGCGTCTGTGTGTAAACCTCTGCAATGCTTTAGTTTTCTTGTACAGTAGCCATTGCCAATCAATACAATCTTCTGTTCATGACAACAGAGCCATTTTCCTATAGAAATGATCAAATGAAATTTATGAATGAACAGTTGCTAGTACTCCACTAGACGAAATAGAAAATAGAAAATAAATTATGAAGTTTGCCCAAGGCATACCAAACATTATGGATTTGGTCATTTGCGGTTGAAACAGGAGATGCTCTTAAGTTTTGTATGGGGAAGATTGAAAGCTATTGCAATTGGCTAAACAACTACATGCTTCTTATTTCTGTTGTTTTGTAGAAAATGGTGAGAGACGATGGTCAAGTGTCACCAGAATTTGCTGATGCGGACGAAGGTTCACTTTTCTGTTATATTTTTTTACATGTCCATTTTAGTACTGTAAAGATCCTTTTTATGGTTCATGTGAATATTTTATTATTCTAATCCCTTTTTTTCTTTGCAGAAAAGCTGTATGATTTTCTTAATATTCAGCTAGAGAGTGATTTAAATCTGAAAAGAAGTAAGAGCTCTCTCCTTTCCTCTTCCATCAAGCTATTTTTTTCTATTTCTTCATGCTGGCATTACTTGCTGTTCATTTGTGCTGGCTTTCTGAGTTCAGCTTGAACTTCGTCCTTTTACAGTGCGGCACTATGAAGTAGTTTATCTAATTCATGAGGACCGTGTTGAAGAAGTTGAAAATGTTGTATCAAAAGTACAAGGTGCGTCTCTCAACGCTCATCACTCGGACATCACTTGTGTATTGGTGAAATTGTTTTAGCACACTGGAGTTCTTTCTCTCTCTAAACATGCTAACTAAATGAGTTCATCTTAATCACCTAAAGCTAAAGGAAAACTAAGGTGTAGGTTTGACACTCTTATAGGGCTGTTCCCTGCTAAACTTGCTACTGTCTGTCTGATTTGCTTTTGCTGCCTTTGTGTTTTCCATCTTTATGTGCAATCTCTAGGGCAGGAAGGAAACTGTTGTTTCTCTATTCCTTGTGGTGTACATGTTTCTATCGTATTTTTTTCAATCAGCCAATGTACCTGAGCATATATTTTTTACATTTTATGGAATAGTCTAACAGTTTATAAATATACTGCTGAAGAGTTAACGTACAACTATTGTCTTTGTTCTCTTGTAGATTTTATCAGGGAGAAGAAAGGAAGGATATGGAGGGTTAACAATTGGGGGCTGCGCAGGCTTGCTTACAAAATAAAGAAAGCAACACATGCCAATTACATTTTAATGAACTTTGAGATAGAGTCAAGATACATCAATGACTTCAAGACCCTGCTAGACAAGGATGAAAGGGTCATCAGACATCTCGTTATGAAACGGGATGAGGCAATTACTGAAGACTGCCCTCCCCCACCAGAATTCCACACTCTGCGAGCTCAACAATATTTTGATGATGAATATGAAGATGAGGAGGAAGAGGAAGAGGATGGGGATGCTAGGAGGGAGATAGAGTCTGCCAATTATGATGAGGATGATGTTGAAGCCGATGATGAGCCTGAAATTATTTATGTTGATGAAGCTGATCAGGATAATTACGAAGACACTAGAAGAAGGAACAGAAAGCTAAAGGTGAAGAAGTATATGTCAGAGAAGGTATTGAGGTAGCATTAGTGTTTTTCCAGTTAGTTTAAGTCTTTTTAGTTCTTATACAAAAGACCACCTGTATCTGTACTATGAGGAAGCTTCACTTAGGTGCTTTTTCTGGTGCCAAGGACCACTACCATGATAATGAGATAGGTATATGTGCTATGGCTGGTACAGCCCTTGTAAATGCCTTCTTTAGTGCACCTTTGTTTTTTGTGTCACTTTATTTGCCAAGAAAACCAAAAGCTTAAAAACACTATATTATTAGTTCGAAATACAGCCTTCTCTGACTTCAAATAAGGTATGAGTACACACTGAGACCCCAAAAGATGCTTGCCTCAACCATTCAGTGGGGGTTGCGTCAATCTTTTAGCATTCCAAGGGGTAGCTAGTTGGAAGCAACCCTTTGTTTTCTGCTTTAAATTTGTGCATCTCTTAAGTATTTGGAGCATAAAAGCCCCTCCAATCTGTTGATCTGCAAGTTGCTGGCAGCCTTTGCCTTTTTGTTTCTTTCTCTTCATTTTAGATGGTGCTAAATTCATGTGTGCTATAAACCTGCAGTTTGTGTTGGTTGGAGAGTCCGTATTTCTTTTGTTCACAACTGAACATGCTAGATTCATTTTATTACACCACCTCCTCATCATTAGTTCACCGTTTTTTTTTTACTTGTACTTGACTAATTTTTCAAGCCAGGGAGCAGGGGCTAGCATCCGAACATCATTTACTGGAGGAACTTGTACTATTATGTATTGACAAAAACATGATCACATTGCCGTCATGCAAAGACAAGTTAGGGATGCAAATGATAGTAATTGTGAGGGGACCTTTTGCAAACTTAATTAATGATCAAACCTAAGGAATGTTCGACTGTTTTGTACTAATTGTCCCACAAGTTATAGATAGCTTGAGGTGTATCAAATGATCGACAACTAGCATTAAGTTTGGGAATCTTGCTCACTTCTCAGCTAACTTTTAGCATGTCACCTGCAAATCTTGAGATAATAATCAATGCATCTGATCTGCTATTATTGAAGGAAACTCCTTGATTGATCAGCTTTATTGTCACCATTTTGTTTCATAATCTTTCATATTATTTTTCTACAACCACTTTTATTAAAAAAAATTGAGAATTATGGTCACCTCCTTTTCTTCTGCCGTAACTTGCTTTATGTTGCATTTAGGACTGGTATCTTGGGTTTCAGATAATATCGTGATCATGACTTGCATTAGCTGTGTATAGCCAGGGACTTGTTATCTCTACAGATAACAAGTAAATCTGCTAAACATAATCACTGCTTGAGATCACCATAAGTCTGCTAGTAATTAGAGGAATCTTCTTGATTGATCCGCTTGTTTTCTCTGTAATCTACTTTATGTCGTTGTAAGGACCACCGACAGTTTTGCTGAATAATAGTTCCGCGTGAATAATTCACCCGAGTTATTTGTAGTTTGTACCATGATCCATTTTCAAGACCGGTCATGACTACCTAACGGATTCTTGCTGTTGATGACCCACCCCATCTCGCGAGGCTGAGGCTGACGGATCTTGGATCCGAGTTTTGTCGGTAATCTGGTGTTTCAGTTTGTCCGAGACAAACTGAAACACCAAACAAAGACAGATTTCAGACTTCTGATGTGAGAACACAATGTTTGGAAAAAAAAAATATTGCGCGCACGGCTCATCTGTTCCAAAATTCTGAAACTGGTTGCACGAAATGTGATCGATCGATCTGAGCCCATCAGTGCTCCTAGTTTCATTCTGACTTCGTACAGGGGATTCAGTTGGATCATATGTTTTTGCAGTTTGTCATAGGAACTAAAAAAAGCCGTTTCCATGTACAGCCTCCTCTACGTGGTACGGTGTGCTTAGATTCTGGTACGGGTCAGTTGCTGTCGTAGGATTGCTGGCACACTACCTAACTGTTTCTCACGAACTATAATAGAAACTGACTGATGTACAGAATTGGTGGCCGATTAGAGGCATGGATCATGTGTTTACTGACCCAAAACAAGTATTCCACTGTTGGTTGCCATCGATTCGGTTGTTGAGTCAAAAAATATACTCCCTTCATACTCGTAAAGATTAGACAATGATACGGTCTTCAAAGTCTAACTTTGACTTTTTGTTTTTATAAAAATATTTATTAAAAACTAGTATATTATATGGTTTTCATATTTCTAAACTTAACAATTTAAAAGTTATTTATGATTTATATTTCCAATGTTTGACTCAATAATTGTGCAAAATAACTTTCTTTATGGGTGTAGAGGGAGTATATATGATAACAATGATATTAAAAGTTTCAATAGATATTATTGCATCAAAGCGTTTGTAGTCCAACGGTTAGGATAATTGCCTTCCAAGCAATAGACCCGGGTTCGACTCCCGGCAAACGCAAGTTCTTTTTCCCTAGATAGATGTACTTTTTTCTTTTACAGTTTTTTGATAGACGTAGTACCTTTTTCCTTTTTATGTTTTTTTTCCTATATAGAGGTACCTTTTCTTTTACTGTTTTTTGATAGACGTACTTTGTTCTTTTTATGCTTTTTCCCTAGATAGCGGCACTTTTCCCTTCTACTGTTTTTTGATAGAGGTACTTTTTTTTCTTTTACTATTTTTTGGTCAGAGACTTGATATAGGAATTGGCAGCATAGATATGACTTGTATCCATGTGAAAAGGCACCTTAATTTGGGAAGTCCATTGTCCATATTTTACCATTAGTTGATTGCTCGCAGTTCCATAACCCCGTTCCCGTTCTGTCATAGTCATTTTTGTTGTTCTCTTCAAAAGTACATGAAACAACAAGAATATGTGGTACACGGTCCATCTTAAATTATAAAACGTTTGACTTTTTTGACATCAAGTCTGACCACTCATCTTATTTTTAAATTTATGCAAAATATAACTTAAGACGAATGATCAAACTTAAGATCAAAAAAGTGAAACGTGAAATAGAGGAAGTATTAATTTAGAATTTAAATTACAGCTCTATATATTTCATCGTTATGGTAGGAGTAGCATTTAATTTTCTCGACACTTGTCTTTCTATGTGTGTCGACTGTCGATAAGTTTTTTAAGGCCTTGTTTAGTTATAAAATATTTTACAAAATAAACATTATATTATTTTTTTTGTATTTAACAAATATGTCTAATTATAGACGCTTAAAAGATTCGTCTCATAAATTATAAGTAAACTATATAACTAGTTATTTTTTATTTATATTTAATGTTTTATATATGCCGTAAAATTTGGTGTGACGAAAAATCTTAAAAAACAGACAGATGCTGGACCCATTTAGACAAAAAAAGGTTGGAGCCATTCAATCTTTAAAAAATAATTTCTGCTAGGTTCTATACCTGATGTCTGGATATACGCGGGCCAACGTACACAACTCTTCCTTTCAAGTTTGGAGTATATCTTTTATCTTATACTAGGAGAATTACTCGGGTGTTGCCACAGATATAAGGAAGGAATATAAATAGGTTAGAATGTTAATCACTAAAAATCAGGTGATGTAATATGTATGATGTTGTTAATGCAGCAATATATGTTAATAAATGATATGATTTGTTAATGTAAATAGTTTGATTGAAGACATAATGACATGTGTTAGTTGGATGCGTTAGTGGATGCTAATGTGGACACTTTGCATGATGAAATAGTTGAATGTGCTAGTGTAATATTCTAGTAAATACCGACATAGACACTTTATATGAGAAGATAAATAGCTAGTAGGGTTTATCTTTATAAAAGATATAGATTCTCATGTGTTGGATTGAACTCCACGGTTGTCCGGTGGACTTCAATGGGCATACATAATTTCTTTGCATTTGGATATACCATTTTGTTTGGAAAAAGTCAATTCGGGTGGTTTTGATTTTTTCGATAATGTGACGTCTTAGCTGATGATTGTGCTCTGGAGCACTCTCCATATATCCAAAAGAAACGTCACTTTAGGATTTAAAATTTAAAGGTAATGTATTTATAAAAACTGAAATCTTATAATTTAGAACAGAAGGAGTAGCAAAAATATCCTTTTAACAAGACAAGACAAGACAAGACAAGATATCTTCGACACTCGATAGAGCCTATTCGTTGGTCTGAAAAACTATAGAATTATTGACTTGTAGAAAAAGTACGGCTTATAAGACAAGTGAACAGACGACAAAATAAGATACCGAGGTTTTACATACCAACAACAACTAAGAGGTCAAGCAACTATGAAACCTAAAACCTACCATTGTTCTATGGTTTTCACTACCCTTGGGCTCATCTTTGCTTGACCGGTGATTGGATCGTGTTATTGCGCCATACATAGTATTCTCTCTATTCTAAATCATGAGATATTCTAAAATTTCTAGTTATTTTGTTCGCTTGAGTTTATCTGTCGAATCTACCAGCTATTTAGTAGTGTTTTTTCTCTTACAATAAATCATCGAACATACTCAGCCATGGCTTATCAGCTAAACGAACAATACTATATATGAATTTAGATATACCATATATTCATCTAGATATATAATAAAATCAATATATGTAGAGAAAGTAACAACTTCCTATAATTTAGAATGGAGGAAGTCGTGTACATCAGATGCAAATTTAAAGCGACATTGATCTGCCTGATCTTTTGATCACGTTGTTTAGATTCGCAGATAAGTCATGGTCTTACAGGTACACATATATATCTCCTTTTTTGCATTCGATCACGTACAGTTCCATATTTAATCCTGGAAATTTAATTTGTGTGGCATCCAATATACTACGATGGCTATGTTACCTCTTTAATTCCATCATTATAGTCACATCACTCCAGCAACAAATTAACTACAGAAAGAAACAGCTCTCTCTCTCTCTCTCTCTTTTTACGAGACAATAGCTCTAAATTTTGGTCTCTAGCGCTATATATGATAATTCCTCTAGGTAATAGTTACTCTCATATGTATATCTAGATTTAGGACGTATATGATCTGATAAAGTGTATGTAGAAGAAATATATAATTATACTAAATCATCTATATATATTAAGTATGCATGCATAGTCATTTAGCTATCATCACGAAGTGGTGCAGGTGCATGTGCAATAGCAGCTACCTAGGCCTCCCCATCTCCATGGCGTCAAAGATCCTGCCAGCGGTTAGCGAGCTCTTTCCCGCGCTCGTCCGGGCCGGCGGCGGCACAACCACTGCTCGCCGGCCACCGCCACCACCAGCCGCACGCAGCAGCCCATCGCCCACCACCGTCCACAGGCACGCCCCTCCTCCCGCGGCACGGCTCGCCGGCGGCTCGGGGACAACGACAACGACGCTGGTGGTCGACGTCGACGGCGCCCTGCTCCTGTCGCGCTCCCTCTTCCCCTACTTCATGCTGGTCGCCCTCGAGGCCGGCAGCTTCCTCCGCGGCCTCGTCCTGCTGCTCCTCTACCCCGCCATCCGCTGCCTCGGCGCCGGCGACCTGGCCGTGCGCGCCATGGCCGCGGTCGCCTTCTGCGGCCTGCGCGCTCCAACGTTCCGCGCCGGCCGCGCCGTCCTCCCGCGGTGGCTCCTGGAGGACGTGGCGGCCGAGGCGCTCGACGCCGCGCGGCGTGGTGTCGTCGCCGACCCCGACACGGCAAGGGTGGTTTGGGCCAGCGCCATGCCGCGCGTCATGGTGGAACCCTTCCTCAGGGAGTACCTCCAGCTCCAGGTGCCGGCCGCCGCCGCCGTCGCCGCCAGGGAGATGAAGACGGCCTGGGGTTTCTACACTGGCCTCATGGAGGGAGACGAAGACTGCAAGGCCATGGCGGCGGCGCTGATGACGGCGTCGTCGGCACGGGACGGCGTCGGCGGCGACGTCGTCGTGGGGTTCTCCGGTGCAGGCTCCGTCGAGTTCCTCTCCAGCCCTCTCGCGTCCATTTGCAAGGTCGTCGTAGCTTCCTTTTTTCGATTAACAGCTCCTGAATTGATTAATCCCCAATTCCCATGCATGACAGCGATGTATATATATATATATCTCTGCAGGAGGTGTACGTGGTGAGCCCGGCGGAGCAGAGCAAGTGGCGGCGCCTGGCGCGGCGCGACTACCCGACGCCGCTCGTCTTCCACGACGGCCGCCTGGCGTTCCTGCCGACGCCGGTCAGCACGGTGGCCATGTTCACGTGGCTGCCGCTGGGCGCGGCGCTCTCCGTCGTCCGCCTCGCCATCTCGCTCGCGCTGCCGTACAGGGTCGCCACGGCGCTGCACGCCGCCACGGGCCAGTCGTGGCGCCTCCGCGGCGCTCCGCCGCCGCTGCGGAACGGCGGCGGTTCCTCCTCCGGTCAGCTGTACGCGTGCAACCACCGGACGCTGATCGACCCGGTGTACGTGTCCATGGCGCTGGACCGCCCCGTGCGGGCCGTGTCCTACAGCCTGAGCCGCGTGTCGGACCTGCTGTCGCCGATCGGCGCCACCGTGCGCCTGGCGAGGGACCGCGCCCGCGACGGCGCCGCCATGGGTAGCCTGCTGGACCGCGGCGACAGCGTGGTGGTGTGCCCCGAGGGCACCACCTGCAGGGAACCCTACCTGCTGCGCTTCAGCCCGCTGTTCGCCGAGCTCGGCGGGGACGCCGGCGTCGTGCCCGTGGCGCTGGCGGCCGAGACCGCCATGTTCTACGGCACCACGGCCGGCGGGTGGAAGGCCGTCGACCCATTCTACTACCTGGCCAACCCCAGGATGTGCTACACGGTGCAGTTCCTCGACAGGGTGGACACGGCGGACGTGATGACGACGACCGGCGGCGACGGGAAGGGGAGGAATCAGGCCGCCAGCGCCGTCGACGTGGCCAACCGCGTGCAGCGGCTCATCGCGGAGGCGCTCGGGTACGAGTGCACCATGCTCACCAGGAAGGACAAGTACCTCATGCTCGTCGGCAACGATGGCGCCGTCGCCGCCGCGCCGCGCCGCCGCGTTGTCGCCAATAAGAAGTAAGCGCGTGCCGATCGACGACATGCATGCGTCTGTTCTCGTGCTCATTATTTGCCTCGTTGGCTGCACATATGACCATATCCGATATCGATTGAAGCTGTTTGATGCATTCATCTTTTTTGTCATCCCACCTTTAAGGAAAATGTACTAGTAGAATGTAGAGGTTCATGTGTATAAGAAAATGTACTGTACTTGTACTTAGACCGGTTGTTTGGATGTTATCGTATTCATCTCAATCCACATGTGTTGAAGTGGATTGAGGTGGAATTTAGTTCAAATTACACTCCAACCCATTCCAACATATGTGGATTGATGTGAATCCGACTACATCCAAACAAGCCCTTAATAAGGAAATAGTGTTATACTGTAATTTATATATGTCATATTCACCATTATTATATATATAGGAGTATATACACAAGAAGATGAGTTTGTTTGGTACTTCAACAGTTCAACGTAATCAAGGTTTCGCTACGGGTTGCTAAGCACCGTACGAGATATAGTGATCATCTTTTTTCTAATCACGATATAGACACTTATACATGCACGTACACACCTATTTTGTACACATGGTATATGAACGTACACTCGGTATATGAAAGCAAATACAGTCCACCTTCTAAACAAGTCCCTATTCTAAATCTA
>Ga0182004_10002888_pt1 | contig 13518 bp, 14 predicted proteins | sample Sormic07211540_1_FD_120479 | JGI IMG/M metagenome (GOLD analysis project Ga0182004, IMG submission 120479) | Endophyte microbial communities from Sorghum bicolor roots, Mead, Nebraska, USA - 072115-40_1 MetaG | ecosystem: Host-associated > Plants > Roots > Unclassified | place: USA: Nebraska...
AACCAAAATACTATTCTTCTAAATCGATAACATTTTTTTACAAAGACAAAACATTGTCTGTTCAACCTAGAATATTGTTTCTACTTAATAAAAGAAAATATTTTATCTTTATAAGATAAATATTCATTAATAAAATTTTATCTAAATATATCATGTGTGATCTTGTTTTGAAAGATTTGTTATAAGAAATTTAATGGTGCAATCTAAATTTAATTTATATCTCTAGTTTAGGAGTTATGACTTTTTTAATTCGCTAAAACAATTTACCATAAATAGGTGAGTGGGGCCTAGGTTGATAGGATAGCGTGTCATCGCGCAATAAAAAAGACCACCAATGGGATGAAAGTTGTGGATGGGTCCTCTCCATAATTTTTAGTTGTAGAGATAAATATTAATTAATAAAATTTTATCTAAATATATCCATGTGTGATATTGTTTTGAAGGATTTGTTATCAGAAATTTAATGGTGCAATCGGAATTTAATTTATATCTTCGGTTTAAAAGTTATGACTTTTTAAAATTCGTCAAAACAATTTTGCATGTATGGGTGAGTGGGGTCTAGGTTGATGGGATAGCCTATCATAGGTAAAAGGAATGGGAGTTGTGGCTTCACCATGGGTGTGGTAGATGGGTCATTTTCATAATTTTTAGTTGTAGAGACTAGTCAACCCTCGTCATATATTGCCAACTGTGCTTGTCTGGATCCACGTTGATGAAATGTAACAAGGCTAGAAGGTTATTGTAGACTACGAAGGTTCCTCTACCGCTCCACTTATTGTCTTCGAAATCTCAACAACTGCATAACTTGTTCAACTGTGCTTGTCTGGATCCACGTTGATGAAATGTAACAAGGCTATTATCGTCGCATTGTTGAATGAAACTAATTCAATATATAACAACTGGATCTTGTCGATGTCGTGTACAATTTCTCTTCTCCTTAATGAAATATGGATACAGACCCGATCGTGAAAAAAAAAAACAATCCAATCAAAAGGCTGAAATTAATTTCTTTTAATCTTTTAACATAAAAACCAGCTGAAGACAGTCCCATTCGTATTAATATATAAAGAATTTAAGGTCTATATCAAAAACAAGTGATGAAAAAACAAAAGATCTATAGAACAACGCCTATCTAGCGGATTTCTAATCTAAATAATAAGCTAGCACTTGAAAACTCTCTTATATCTAGCTTGAATCTTTATCTTAACCTTTGCAACTAGCTCAATAGGCAAAGCACTTTTCTTTTGGAAAATTCTTGTACATAACTCGTAAAAAGCCAGGGTGATCGAGGATCTTAGACTTTTAATTGGTGCATTATTTGGCGTGGTACCCACATGTGTCTACCATTCGTTGGCTATTGTGTACTTTTTCCAGGGAGGTACAGCAAGTCAGCCGCAAGCGAAGACAAGTTATTGAGATCACAAATTCGTTTTGGAACGACGGCAATATGTACTCAATAACTTGTCTTTTAAGAGGCAGGCCAGGTGAAAAATTCACGTTTGGGTGAAGCCCAAACATGCCAGATGAGTCGTTTTATGTCGGTGGGTATGGACCAAATGGATTGAGCTAGGTAAGCTGAGGGTGATGTGTACTCACCATGGTTTGTTAACTTCCATACAGATGCACCCCCTTGTAATTTCCCCAGAGCTTGGTGAATTCCATGAGTGTTGTAACGAAGTGATGTTTATATATATATGCAACCCAAGCACTATTTGTCAAAGCTTCAGGAACCGTTCTTTGCTTCCTTTTGCAGATCTTCTAAACGTTTGGTGCCCAATCCCTTTGGTGCTATGGCCTATGCCGTCAAGCCAAGCCAATTCCCAAAATTTGGTTTATAAAATTCATCTCCCAAGTGATGGAGATTGCTGCGGTGCAAAGTTTCTGGATTTATGTAGGATCATCTGAAGATCTAGCCCTTGGCGTTGGATAGCGCAATCCTTACACATCCAAAATTTTCCAAGATTCTGATATAGCTTTAACATCTTGGGTAGTTGGCATCTAGAAGATGACCGCATAGAGGGTCAGACGCAACCACGCCATTTTACCACGCATCTTGGAGATAAAGCCCCTCAATCGCTTGATGAAGTAAATTTTGCATTGGATCGATAGTGAGGACAATAAGAAGAGGCTAAAGAGGGTCACCCTGTCGTTAGCCTCGGGCCTCGTTCATGTTGTATGTCCTCCCTTGGCACACTGTTAAAGATGATTTTGGACAAAGCAATGCATAGAAGGGCAGTAATCCAACCACACCATCTAGGAGGGAAGCCCTGTCGTAGTAACATATCGATTAGGTAATGTAATCTCACCGTACTGAATTGAAAGCTTTTGCTATGTCCAGCTTGAGGTGCAATGTCTGTGTTCTAGATGTGTGGATATGCCTCACGAGGTTTCTAACATAAGTGAAGTTATCATGGATGGCTCTAATTTTGATGAACGCGCTTCGACCATTTGAAGTTAGGCATTCACAAAAAAATTGAGACAAAGGGCCCAGACTTAAGTTTTGATTTTAGTTTCCACCAGATTTTTTTTTTCAGATTCAGGAATAAAAAGGCATTCTGGCCTCCACATCCGCCGTGAATGAGTATAGCCCTTCATCATTACATAAGTACTTAAACCATAAACCAAACTCCGTTATTCGGAACTTAAACAGAAAACATTAGTTTCCACCTGATACACTCTTAGAGTAGAGATACATACTGAAGAAGTAATATAGCCCAATTAACCTTTTTTCAGCGTATTTACCAACTATATATCATGGTGACCCTGGAGCTTAAAAGAAGGTGGCAGCCCACCTATCTGAAAGGTGCACTGGAGTGGAATCTGGAAGCAGCCGGGTATGTTTAAAAGCATGTCAGCACAAAAAGGGACTCCTTATGCATTGCTTCCCACGGTAACAAAATGGAAGGCCAAATTAAACCAGACATCATCATCAACCATCAGTTCATCACTGTCATTTGCTTCTTTGTTCTTAATCTGTGATGTTATGCCTTGCAGGTATGTAGAAAGCACCGGAGACGTGTCGGGGTGTCGCAGCAAAGCATGTCTGCCTGTCTGGTCATGGGTTCTTTCTCAAGAAAAGGTAAAGCAGTTGTTGTTCTGCAGAGAATACGAAGGTTTAACAACATGTGGGGTTTCATCTTCTCTAGATGGAGCGAAGGGCCTTTGGTTGCCTTGTGCACCAGGGTTTTATTGCAAATCGTGTGATTATTTCTACAGGAATCTTTAGTCCTGACAGATTTCTATTTGCTTCACACAGAACCTTATAATAGACTGATCAGTAGTCGCTGAAGGCGATGTTGAAAAGAGAGGGCGGCCCAGTCCTGGATGCAAAAGCTGAATGTGAAACGAGGTTGAGGACTTGAGGTCCCATAAAATCGAGTGCTGACTGCCAGGAAGGTTTCCTTCCGAAAAAACACACTTGGACGAAATTTTCAAATTTCAACAACCAATGTGAACCTAGGGACAAATGTTGGAGGAAATATATAATGTTGAAAACTTGGAGGTAGCAATTGACCTCGTGGTATCAGTAATTCAAGTACAGCTGAAAAGAAGTCAAAGATAGCAGAACTCTCACCAACAACCATTAGGGCCCGTTCGTTACACCAGGAATGAGCACCTGGAAAAATTCCTGGCAGAAATGCTAGTCAAAATTATATAAACATTATAAGCTGGATTAATTCCTGGGCTGTTTCTATTGTAATCGAACGGGCCCTTAATTGGAGCAACCATATGTTGTGTAACAAGTAAGACATCGATAATAAGAGGGGAAACCCAAAAGACAAAGAATCAGAAAGAGATCAAAATGAGGATGAAATCAAGTATCTGAATGTTTTATTATGAATATCATGAGTGGATTCATGACATCATTTGTTGATTCGCCAAACCAAAAAGGCTCCAATGTTCTTCGATGGTATGTCCGGTCCAGAAGAAACAGAAATGCACATGTGCACACACATCCATCTAGACTGCTTTGGAGCTGAACGACTCAACGGCTTAGTAAGAAATTAAAAAGATTAAGTTGTCTTAGTAAAGTTCACTTTGTACATAAAAAGTTGCATATTTCTAGTAGTGTTCTTAGGACAATATGGATGTTAAGCACTGATTCTGCACCAGGCTCAGTGAAACGTCAACAAACACAACTGCTGAACGAATGGATGGTCCTCTGCTGTGATTTGAAAGACCAGATGGAAGAGGTATACGGACAACATCTAAACCATCCGTGTTCCTGTGCTAAGATTTGAAGGGCTCCTTCCAGAATATGGAAGGAAGAGAAATATGATGTTGCACCAATCTTATTGGAGTAGGTCATATGTATGCATCAATAAGGTTATTTCATGTTTTAGTCTGTCACCAAATTGAACGTAGTGACAGATTTATTTTTTTTAATGGCATTGCCGACTTTGATTTGCATGAGAGAAAATAATCACACAAAGTATCTTGCGCCTATTTTCATTGCGCAGTTGATGAGACCTGAAACCGTAATTTACTGGTCAAAACAAGAATTAAACAGTAGCATTGTATTCCAATTAGTTTGTCTAAAATTTTACATGATCAATCCAGGGTCCGGAGTCCAGATAACACGGAAAACAAGAATATAGCGTTTTGTGCCACTGCTATCCTCGGCTATATGAAGACCCCTTGGATGCCATTGATCTCCTGTTCTGTTGACCCCTAAATGTAGATCCAGATCCAACAAATCTTCTGCCTGAGCTGTTTCTAGGGCGTTCTTCAAATGATTCTTCAGATTTTACAAACCTCCTAGCATTTCCTTCTTCAGGTCTTGAAAATCTCCTAGCATTTTCAGCAACTTGTTGTTTCTTTTTCATCTTGCTGGTGCTAGGCCTATACAGAATAACAGAGCGGCCAATTTGATCAACAGCAATGGATCCTGTCGACTCTTCAAGTTGAAGTATCACATCAGGTAGCTCCCCAGGGCAGTTCCCATGAATTTTTAGCTGTTATAGCGTAGGGATCTTGGTGAGAAAAACCTAACAGCTGTGAACGGAGTGCAGAATGAAATGTAAACTAAAGCAATAAAGAGCCCAAGATACATTGAATCTTGCAGTCTTATTGTATTTTTGCACGTGAATTGGAACAGAGCAATTTCAACTTAACATAAGTGTCAGACTGTCAGGCACCAATAAGCCCAGAGTTACCTGATCCCAAAAATGTGTTTTCCACACTTGGGCAAGTCAGAATACAGTATTTTTTAGACCGTATTATGCCTATTTCATTTTCATGAATCATGACAAACTTGAATGTTATGATTTGTCTATCTAACGACATATAAGTAATTGGATCATATTTCTTCACGAGGACCCTGCTTAAGGTGTTGATACAAAGATTGATAATTGGGTGGAATCTCTGTAAACAAACACAAATTAGCCCATCACGTTATCACAACAATCCATGGCCCACAGTATTCAATTTATTGCCCATTCTAACCACTTAAGCAAAATAGAAGCCCAACATTGGATAATTGAACTACCTATTAATTAGGGTTAGCAACACCAACTCCTTAATATAATACTCCCTCCGTATAGGAATCAGAAGCCGTTTAGGACAGTGACACGATCTCCAGAACACAACTTTGACCTCTAATTTTTATAAAAATATTTAGGAAAAAATGATATATGTATTACTTTTATGAAAGTATTTTTCAATACAAATCTATTCATACAATTTTTACATTTGCAAACTCAACAATTTAAAAGTTATTGATGATTTATATTCCATGTTTAACCCAAACTTTGTCCAAAACGACTTCTAAATCCTATACGGAGGGAGCGGAGTCCTTAGTTAACTATAGAATCTTCTAGCATCATACTCATGAGCGTCAACTCATATTATCAAGTTTAGTGGGACCTTACTGTCTACTGATATGGTCAAGTTGCTTCTCATTCCCACTAAACCGAGAACTTAATGAAGCTATACAAAAGAAAAGGCCTACGGGATTTTGACAGGAACGCATAAAGGAACAAGGACTGATGCTTACTGCAACAAGCAGTCTCACAGTTTCATACACAAGACTACAAGAGTGACCTCCAAGCCAGCTTCTTGGTCAACTAAATTGCTGAGGAGGAAGAAAAGTGAGTGACAGGAAAGAGGAGGAAAGTAAAATGGAAGGTGATTGGCAGTCCCCTAAGAATTGCAGGGTTAGAGTTCATACTTATTGCAATTCATGTGGATAAAAGTTTTGCCATTTTTTTAATTTTCGTTGCCAATTTAGCTTCTAACATTTGAGCCTTCTATGTTTCAAAAAAAAAAAAACATTTGCGCCTTCTGCATTACATAATGACAAAGTGTATAAACAAAAACCCAACTAGTCACACCTAAGTTTCATAGACCTTCCTTCTTCAACCAAACTCCCAGTCGACTTCAACTTGCCAGCTCTAGCTGGATCAGCAGCACAGTGGCGCCAGAACTCTAACCATACAACCCGATGTACTATTTCATGGATTTGGCAATCAGAGAAGGCTCAGAGTGGGCAAATAGGGGCATACCTTTAGGAGCTCGTTGGACTCGAGGTTGTCACTGAAGGCGGAGACAAGGTTGGGTGTGACGCCGCTCTTGCCGACCTGCTGCGACTTGAGCTTCTTGCCGAGGCCGTGCGCGTACGAGGCCAGCTCCTTCCGCTCCTTCACGCTCAGCTTCGGCCGCGGTAGCCGCGGAAGCACGAACGACCTGGGCGCCTCAGATTCAGCCTCAGCCTCAGCCTCGGCCGCAGATTCCTCCTCTACCGACTCCTCCGCGTCCGGCACGCCTACAACCTCGGCCACGGCTGCGGAGGCGGAGGCGGAGGCGGAGCCGTGGTCCAGGGAGGAGAAAAAGCGATGGGAGGTCAAGATACGGAGGCGAGGGGGCGGGAGACGAGAGGAAGGTACGGAGCGGAGGTGGTAGGAGAGACGGGCGAGAGGAAGGCGGAGGAGGGTTACCGCCGCCGCCATGGTTGCTCGACGGGATGCCGCGGAGGCGGGGATAGCAACCGAAGACGCACAAGGGGATAAGAAATTGAGAACTCGGCCCACCAGTCAGTGACCAAAAGGGTCTAAAGCCTGTTCAGAAATACTGAGTTCAAAACACGGTCGCCTTAAAAATGTACAAGTAAACAGAAATTCCGTTTCACACACTGGAGTGAGCTTGCATTTGAATTGCTACCAAGAATTCGTAAAATTTCGTCTACGTTAAGCCTGCTCAGTTAAGTTTATCAGCCGAATCTATCAACTATTCAGCAGTATTTTTCTCTTACAACAAATCAGCCAACAGTATTTTTTTCTCACAACAAATCAGCCAACAATACTTTCTACCATCACTTAGCTAAACGAACAAGACGGTTGTAGGTAAGGATGGGGACGGTGCTCCAAATAAATACACACGGTTCTTCCCTAGTGTAACTAAGGCCTTGTTTAGTTCCCATAAAATTTTGCAAAATTTTTCACATTCCCTGTCACGTCAAATCTTTAGACGCATGCATGGAGTATTAAATATAAACGAAAATAAAAACTAATTACACAGTTTGGTCGGAATTGACGAGACGAATCTTTTAAGCCTAGTTAGTCTATGATTGGACAATATTTGTCAAATACAAACAAAAGTGCTACAGTGTCGATTTCTCAAAAATTTTCGAAACTAAACAAGGCCTAAATGAAAAAAATAAGAAAAAAATTATCTACTTAGTTCATTAAATTACGCTAGAAAAGAACCCTGAATATTCATTTGAACGGTCATCCTCATCCTTAGTTGTAGGCCGGTAGCGCATTGTCTTGACAAATCTTGGCCACGGCAACCAAGTGCTTGGCCAATTGAACATACTTCTGTGTATATAGTTTACGTACCTAACGCATAAGGATGAAATGGCACTCGCATAAAAAATACGATTTCAAACAATTTTTGTGAATGATAAATAATTGGTGCTTGATTTCTCGTTTTGATGTATGCTTCAAACAAAAATATATATAGGTATATATTGACAGGATAACTGAAGAATGATATAAGCATTAATGTTCAGTTCCTGCCACATGAATTTGAACAATGCAGACGGCCAGGCAGGAACGAGCCATCCAACAGGCAGCTTTCAGCAAAATTACAGATCTTCTCTGAAGATATAACAAGCATAATACACATTGTACAACCCCGGGGATATGTTATGGCTCAGCAGAAGTCTTAGAAAACTTAGAAAACTTGGGCGACTTTACTTGCAAGCACACGCTCTCGTTTCTCGATGTAGTCGTAGGGGAACCAGCCAGCTTTCCCCCTGCATTCACCTTCGGCCCATCCATTGTTCGACACCTGATTAGGAAAGTTTTTTATGTGAATTCAGTAGTCAAGTTTGAGTACAACGTGATTGAGAAACTCATGAAAATGAGCAGCCAATCTTTGTGAAGCTGACTGCAGCAGGTATGTAACATGAACAATTAGTAAGTTTCTAAATTGTCCGTCCTTCTGGGCTAAGCTAAGGAATGAGTACTGTCGCATATGAGAAAGCACTACCTTTCGGACCACTATGTAGTCACCAGCTGAAAGGTTGAGCTCGGTATCACTCTCTGCTCGATATGACTGGATTGCCTGCCAAAGAAAAATGACAATAAATCATGGAAAAAAATAGCCCGTTATTTTTGCCGCTATAGCCCGAAATAGCTTGAAAAAAATTGTGCCGCTATTTGCGTTCATGCACAATTTTGTCGCTATTTTGCCGCTAATTACGGTTTATAAAACGCTAAACACCTTGGCCTTAGCTTGCTATTTAAAACATGGCAATAAATATATAGATTGTTATGGGTAAAAATCAAGAGCTAGCTCCTAGCAGCTACAAACTTGTGCCATGTGATGAGACAAATTACCTCAGCCAAGAAATACTCCACAGTCTCGACCAATTCTGCAACTGTATTCCTCATGAATATACCATTGACTTCTTCATATGCAGGCGGCGGAGGCATGGAACTCTCAACAACCGGAGGAGGTGCTCCTTCAATTCTTTGGCGCTCAAATACCATCTAGAAAAATAAGAATGCTCAATCTGGATAACAGAACCAACTAGATTTTTCTCAAAGATGCAGAGTTTCTTTAGCACAGGCATGGAAAGGATGCAAGGCAAAACCATCAGTACCTCTCTCTCAAGTTGATCAAGAACTTGTAGGACCTTTTGGTGGTAGTTTCTCTCTGATTCAACCTTGAATTAAGTCGAAAAGTGTCATGAAACACAATAGGCAATTTCAAGACAAACAAAAAAATAGCCAAGTGGCCCAAATCACCCAACTAGACAAATATGTACCAATGCAATAAGACGCTGCAGTGTCAGCCTTTGCTGTTGGGCTTCAACAGCAGTCATTGCTGCAACAGCTTCTTTGCCCAAAACCCCCATATTTGATTTCAACTCCTGCAGCTTTGACTCAGCTGCTTCTAGCCTTGCAACCATATCACTATTTCCAGATGCTTCTCTTAGTTTCATTTGGCGTTTTGAAACTTCAATAGCCTGCAGGACTCAAAAACCAACTTTCCCAATTTATTACAGGAACAAAAGAAAAGAACTATATAGATTCCTAAGTGACTTCAAGTTATAGAGCAATAACTAAAAAGCTTTGCAGACAAAATGGGAGACACAGGTGGCTAAGCAATAATTCTAGCACAAGTGCACCAAAAAAAGAAAAGTGTGATGATGATGTGTCTGGATGGATAGAAATAGCTTCTATTAATGGCTTATGTGACTTGACCTGAGTTTGAATTGCATAAGGTAGTGCCCAAAGTACCTCATAAAAAGCAATGACACACTCCATCAGGGATGGTACTAGTCAAATCCTAAAATTATATGCTTTGATCAAAGTTTAAGAAGGCGCTAGACGGTTTCTAGGCGCTGACCCATAGCCTAGAGCCTAGGTGTTTCAAGGCATTTTCCTAGGTGGTGGTTAATACATGTATATATACTTAAATATACTTAAAAGAAAATAAAAAAATAGAAGATCAGTGGACAGAATGGGGGAGAAAGAAGAAAGGGCCCAAAAGGCCCATTTAACGGCCCAACTCTCCGTCCACAGCCCTCACCAAAGTCTTATCCCCTCCCCTGCTCTGTTCCATTTTCTCTCCCTCCTGACTCTTGCACCCGCCGCTCGACGCGTCTATTCCAGCCACAAGCCACCCGCCTCTTCCTTCCTCCCGCCGCCCGGCCAGATCCACCACCGCTGGCCTCCTCCCTGCCGCCTCCACCACAGCCCGCCTCTTCCCAGCCACGCCTGCCACCTCCTCCACCGCCTCCTTCTTCTCCTCCTCCTCCTCCACCGCCCGATTCCCTGCCTCCTCCGCCGCCGCCAGCGCTCACTGCTGCGCCTCGTCCCTGGGTCGCCGGATCTGCATGTGGGGACACCGGGGCGCTGCAGTACCCCCTCCACCTCCCCCACCGGCGCCGCCGACGAGCAGCCGCCACCTAGGGGTCCACCTACCCCCATAGGCCAGGCGGACGCCCTCCGACTAGCGCCTAGTCGCGCCTAAGGTGTTGCCTTTTTGAACCTTGGCTTTGATTCTAAATGGTTTATCAGTTACTATGAGAAATGTAATGTGTACTACAAAAAATAAATTATGCCAAATTACCATGTATATTTGAGTCAGTAAGAGTCATGTAAAACACTGCTTGGTACCAGAACCAGAAACATATATGACAATGGATGTGGTCTCTCATGAGTAAAGAGATACAAAGACAAAAGGTAAAGGTAAACTTATTATGCAATAGTGTAATACATATTGAAATGACCTGTGCTTCAGCTTCTTGACGCATCCTGTCATATCTTTGGGCGAGGTGGCGAGCATCCTCCAAAGGGGCTCCCATAACCATAGCCCTCAATGGTTCTGCAACCTGATGACAGTTAGCATTACTTATATTAAGTTTTGTCCTGGTTTGATTTTAAGAGAAAATGGACAATGTATGAAAGGATATTATGGCACTCGTGGTAAAATTTTGAACATAAGAACAAGAAATTAAGAAAAGCTCCACAAACTGGCACTTCCAATCTACTTCAGTATTTAACTGTTGACTGCCAGTTTCAATCCAAGTATTTAACTGTTGCAAATTCTAGATACACTTACATATAACATGAGCTATTTAATTAGTACAAATCACCATAACATACATCACAAGATACGAAAAGAGATAAGCATTGCTATCCTATCAGTAGATCACGAAGATACAAAAAAGAGATGAGCCAATGGAAATGCTTGTGTTTTATTCTGTGTTAACTGATGATTAGTCCAACAAAAAACACTATACATCAAAGCCTTGTGTCATTTCCCAGGTCTACTCTGTAATACATTTAGAATTATTTGTAAGCATAACGCGGAAAACATATATGGCTCATATTCCATAATCCAGTGCATTCATACGTTACGGATATAAATGCAACAATGGGCAATACCTGTGTGCCAAGGGCTTTCAGCAGGTTACCCCTTTCCTTTTCCATCATGGACCGTGCCTTAGCAAAACTTAATGCCGCCTTCGACAGTGTGCTTCCACTGGTACAAGTGTTCTCAGTGCCATACTTCTTGCCATCCTCACATAACTTGTTCCCTATCAACACAAAGCACATTGCGTTAACAATTCCGAAATTCAAATTTATGTGTTCACCGAAAGGGAAACGGGGGGTTTCAGCTGTGTACCAATCTCGACTTGCTTCGACCCCGTGACGATGTAGCCCTCGACGCCCCGAACTATATCCCTTTGGAAGTGCTGGGAGGAACGACAAGGCGACACATTGTGTAAGCAGATCCAGATCCTAGACAGAGTCAAGTAGTACCAAGCAAGGACCGTGACGAGGGGATCATCCGCCATTTACCTTGGCGGCGCGCGTGGAGATGTAGAGCTTCTCGAGCTTGGAGTGCTGTTGCGCCTCGGCCTCGTCCGCGAACACGCCGTCTGCGCCGTACCCGCCCCCGAACTGCTTCATCACCGCCTGCGAGCATCAGTGATCAATAACACAACCTAGAGAACGACAACCGGATCTCGGAGGAGCAGCATCAAAGGGAGGGAGGAGGGTGGGTGGGCAGTGCGAGCCCGCGGCCGGGTCGCGGAGGAACGGATGGCGTAGATCTTGAGAAAGGGGCGGCATGGCGCGCTCACCTGCTGCTGCCGAGCGACCTGCTCCCGGAGCTTCGAGGCCTGCTTCCGGATGGCCTCCATTGGCCGGCGGCGATCGAGAAGGTCTGGTCGGTGGGAGACGGAGTTAGGGTGGGAATGGAGCGGGGGCCGGTGAGAGATCTGAATCAGGGAGGAGGAAGGAGAGATGGCGTCAGGGTCAGGCTCCCGCTCCGGTGTTCTTTCTCTTTCTCCTTTTCGTTGTTTTTTTTTCTTTTTGAAGACGGATGGAGAGATGGTACTGTGTCAGATGCTGCCCGAGTTCCCGTTTGCCTGTACTTCGCGTGAATGTGCAATGGTACTGCTGTTCCTGCACCTGCACACGGTACGGTCCACATCTTGCCCGTATGTTGATTCTCCTTGAGAACTCAGAATTCCATTCCAAGAATCATAAAGAATTTTATTTAGTTCTAAAAAGTTTTTTGATCTGTTATTATAGTATTTTTGTTTTATTTAGCAATTAGTATCTAATTATAGACTAATTACATTTAAAAAAAATTTCTTGCGTTTTATAGGTAAACTGTGCAATTAGTTTTTATTTTCGTCTATATTTAATATTTTATGTATATATTCAAAGATTTGATGTGATAGGTGAAAAAATTTTAGGTTGGCGGCCTTTTTAGATCCAAAATTTTTTTGGATTTTAATATTGTAGGACTTTCGTTTTTATTTGACAAACATTGTCTAGTCATGAAGTAACTAGGTTTAAAAGATTCGTCTCACGATTTACAGGCAAACTGTGCAATTAGTTTTTATTTTCATTTATATTTAATGCTATATGCATGTGCCGCAAGATTCGATGTAACGAGGAATCTTAAAAAGTTTTTGGTTTTTAGGGTGAACTAAATAAGGCCAAAACAATACCTCAACTCAGGCCGTGTTTAGTTACCAAATATTTTGCAAAATCGCTACAGTAGGTATTTTGTTGGTATGTGATAAATATTGTCCAATCATAGACTAATTAGGCTCAAAAGATTCATCTTGTATATTTCGACCAAACTGTGTAATTAGTTTTTATTTTTATCTATATTTAATATTTCATACATACGTCTAAAGATTCGATGTGACGGGGAATCTTGAAAAATTTTAGGTTTTGGAGTGGAAGGCCTCATTCTTGTGAGCTCCTACCAGAATTCTCTCTCTGCCACACAAAGTTTTTGGAACTTGCTCCAAATTTTTAAATTTAGTCATTTTCATTCAAAATTTCACATTTATATCTCTGGACGTCAAAAACCCGTCAAGGAAACACATCTCGGAGTAGGAAATCCGAAATAGCATGGCTAGCGACGTGATGCTGACGTGGCCAAAGGTCAGCACCATGATTCATGACACCAACCTCGGCGCCACAGATCTTGGCATTGATCAAGGCATTTCAAAAAGAAATTGAAGCTTGATTGATCTCA
>Ga0182004_10002889_pt1 | contig 13517 bp, 11 predicted proteins | sample Sormic07211540_1_FD_120479 | JGI IMG/M metagenome (GOLD analysis project Ga0182004, IMG submission 120479) | Endophyte microbial communities from Sorghum bicolor roots, Mead, Nebraska, USA - 072115-40_1 MetaG | ecosystem: Host-associated > Plants > Roots > Unclassified | place: USA: Nebraska...
CGACCGGAGGATCTTGGTGCGCGTGACGGGTCCGCGCGGTGAGGAGCTCTACGTGGCGGAGGGCGGGGAACGCGGGGAGTTCAGGTTCGAGGCGGCGGAGGACGGTGAGCACACCGCCTGCTTTTGGTCACCCCGCTACGAGCGCGGCGCCGTTGTCTCCATCGACGTGCTGAGGCAAGAGGCGGGCGCGGCAGCTGGGCGAGCTGAGCATGCCGGCGGCGGCGTTGGACTTCCGCACGGTGGTCGGATGACAGGCGGGTCTCATCTGTCATCTTCTATTTTTACCAAGTGAGAATAACAACTTGTTGGAGAGAAGTCTTTTTTTTGACTTGCCAAATGAAATAGCAACTTGCTAAAACTCAAGATTTAGCAAGTGATTTTTTTCAAATTGTTGGAGATGCTCTAACTAATGTCAATTAGCACTGCCAGATCAACATATGGATCCCACCTCAGCTCTCGTCCAAATTCTAACAAAATTGACTAAAATTTATTTGCTACGATTCGATGTGACATGAAACTATTTTATGACTTTTTTTTGAAACTAACTATTTTATGGCAATTACAATCGAGCAAAGCCGTCCCGGCCTAACCCAAGCTCGCCAAATTTTGCCTTGTCCGTGGATCTTATTGACAGGGCTGAATAGATGTGTCTTTGCATAGGGAAATTTTGCTCGAACCAACCCCAAACATTTTTTTGATATTTCTATTAAAAAATAGCAGGTCCGTCAGACACTATTGGGCACAAATTTTAGACAATTAGGTCTTGTTCAGTTCACGAAAATTTTTAGTTTTTTGCTATTGTAGCACTTTCGTTTGTATGTGACAAATATTATCCAGTTACATAGTAACTAGGCTCAAAAGATTCATGCAATTAGTTTTTATTTTCGTCTATATTTAATGCTCCATACATGTGTATAAAGATTTGATGTGATGAAGAATCTTGAAAAATTTTGAAAACTAAACAATGCCTTAATTGGCTATTTTGTCGGTACGGTTCGTCCCAGTCGATGCTCAGGGTGTAGTGCTAGTTAACATAGCAAGATCGATATGTGGACCCCACATCAAAAGCTAGATCCTCAAACTAAGAGGGTGTTTAATTCTCCTTTTATCCTAAAAAGCTCTAGGTTTTGGTTCATCATTTTGCATAATGAAACTAAACACCATTCAATTTTTTTAGTAAAATTGTTGTCATTCTTCATTTTGGATTTTGTCCTGAAGACGAAAAAAAAGCCCAAAAGAGCCTCAAGACTCAAGAGACCATAATGACGACAACAAATTTTATATTTTAGATGGAACTAAACATACCATAAAATTTTTAGTATTTTGTATTTTATCATTTTAAAGTAGTTGGCATTTTACATTCCATAGGAAACTAAACAGTCCCTAAAAGTTTGCATTCACATATCAAAATTTTAACAAAATTGACTGTTTTTTTTAAATGATTCAAAGTGACATGAAGAAGCTATTGTACACCAATTTAACATGTAGAATTGTAGACCCTATATCAAAACTCAAAAGGTAAACCATCTAACTAAAAGCCCGTGTTGACATCTTAAAATTTTAGCGAAGTTGATTGAAATTTGTTGAAAATGAAGTGATATGAAGCTACCAGAGGTACTTATTTGCAAATGTACTCCCTCCGTCCCTGAAAGAATAGATTTCTAGCAAGTTTCAGACAGATTAGCATAGCTGCCAAATGACTAAGTTACCCTTAATTAATATGAGTTTCACCATTAAGATGCACAGGAATCACTGCTTTGGGCTACGAGCTGCTCACGTCATTTACTCATCCAGCCAACTGTCCACCACTAAATGAAGGAGAGAGAGAGACGAGGCGTGTGCGTCTTGGATGCCACGATGAATACGAGGCGAGCAGTGAGGACCATATATCCTAGAAATTGATTTATTTGGGGACAAATTTTTAGGCCAGAAATCTATTCTTTCAGGGACGGAGGGAGTATTATTTATTGGCTATAAATAGGCTAGTCCTACACTCCTACTACGAGTGCTATGCTACCACCTCAAGGAACAAGGCAAAGGGAAGCTCCGAAGCTGTCATTTCTGCAAAGCTCGCTACACGAAAAATCAGAAATGCAGCAGCAAGGTGCCATGAATGAGCTCGTCCCCCAGTCATCCTTCTGCTCCCCAGCCTCCCCAACGTCCTTCTTCTCCGCGGCGGCAGGCCACCACTCTGTCCTCGAGTTCATGTCCTGCGGGGTACCCGAGCAATGGCTACTCGGCGAAGAAGAAGCACTCGATAATAAGCACATGCATGATGGCTCTGAGTGGGTGGCCGGAGGCTCGCACGACTCGGCGGGCTCCGACCTGTCCAGCAACCCGCCGGTGGCTGCGGTCGTCATGTCCGACCGCACGGCGAGGAGTAGGCGGGGCAGGAAGCCCGGGCCCCGGTCCGACAACCCCGGAGTCAGCCACGTCGAGGCCGAGCGGCAGCGGCGGGAGAAGCTCAACCGCCGGTTCTGCGACCTCCGGGCCACGGTGCCGACGGTGTCCCGGATGGACAAGGCGTCCCTGCTCGCCGACGCCACCGCCTACATCGCCGAGCTGCGCGGTCGCGTGGAGCAGCTGGAGGCCGATGCCAAGCAGCAGGTCGCGGCGAGGAAGCTGGGCGGCGGCAACCCCGCCATGTGCCCGGCCTCGGGGGGCCTCGAGGAGAAGCTGGAGGTGCGGATGGTCGGGCGTCATGCGGCGGCGGTGCGCCTGACGACGGCCTCGACACGCCACGCCCCCGCGCTCCTCATGGGCGCGCTGCGGTCGCTGGACCTGCCCGTGCAGAACGCGTGCGTGAGCCGCGTGGGCGGCGCGGCGACGGTGCAGGACGCCGTCGTGGACGTGCCCGCCGCGCTCCAGGACGAAGGCTGCCTCCGTGCCGCGCTGCTCCACGTCCTGCAGCAGGACGAGAGCGCGTAGCAATGCAAGCTAATAAGCTCTGGATCGGACCTCGCGTTGGATATATTCATCAGCTCAATCAGTGGATCAACAATTAATCAACGTCCGTTTGTTGATCTACATCTTAACAATATACTATCTAGCTAGGTAAAATCAGATGCTTTAATCTGCTCATGATGCTGCTATTCTTGCGCAAAAATAATCGAATAATAACCGGCCTCAAAGATCAGAAGGCCGGTGGTGTCTTGGTGTGATGTGTAAGTGTAACTGTAACGTATCAGCAGACCTCAGTCTTTCAGGTGATTAAGGCACAAAAGTACAGTCGATAAATGATAGGGTCTGTCCTCTCAACAATCACATTCTTTAGTAGATCTTTCGGCCATGACCCAACGCCATACATCTGCTCATTCTTTACAGCTCCCCTACCTTCAAAATGTAGCGTTTCGCGTTCTAGACTAGCTGGCCACCGGCGTTTCCTGTAAATTGCAATTTCTTTCTATACTTAATACAATGATACACAATTCTCTTGCATGGAAAAAATATTTCTCTGCCACCCTCGCCACTACATCCACTTCATCCCGAGAGACCAAGGTTGAGAAGTGTCTTGATCTCAACCCGAGAGACCATGAATGATTGATAGATGTTTTAGGCTTTCCCGGTTTAGTTCATAATTGATATGTGCTTGATTATGCTAATGACTAACCAGATGTGTCAGTGTTGTGTTGCGTTGAGTGCGTTGTGCAACATATCTTTTGTGGCTTGAGAGTGTGCAGTTGTGTTAGGTGTGCCAAGACGCTCAAGCGTGATGGAGAAGGTCAAGTGCGGAATTCGTGCGCGATGGTCTAAGAGCAGTGAAGAGCAAACGAGAAGGCTTGGACAGAGGGACCATAGGCTAACGTACCATGTGCTGGTCAAATTGGGCACATGAAAAGCAACATTCCATGGGTGATGAAGACGGCATGGACCAAGGAGGAGGACGCTGGTGTGTCATGGCACTTGGAGGAGCCCGGACACACATCTACATCACTAGAGTACATGGATGATGAAGTTGACGCTGATGAGAGAGATGGCATCATCGGTCAAGTTAAGAAGGAAGGCGAAGTCTTCAGAACTTGAAGGAGGTCGGACACACATCAACATTGGTTACTCACACCTAACAAGATGTGCATGAGGGTCTGCTAGTTTGGTTCTCAAAATCTAGGATGTGGTGTGCATCGGATCGAGAAGGGTTTTAAAAGCTAGAGATTTTTGGATAGTTAGAGGTGGATTGAATAGCCTAATTAAAATTTTGTAAAGAGCAAAACACAAGGAAAATACTTTAATGTAGGTCACCAATATATAAACTAACTATAAGAGATAACAATGCTAACAAATAAACAACCAAAAAGGAGAAAAATATAATATTCAAGCTTGGCACCACAATATAGAGAATGGATTAAATCTAAAACTGGTTTTAATATTTTTCTGAGCCGAAACAAATATTCTATAACTTTTCTAAGATTAAATAAGATTTTATTTAGGATTTTTATTTGCATAATTTTTTTTAAAAAAAGTTTGATGGTGTTTTTGAAAAAAAATTGTATAACCTTTTCTAATAAAGATTATTTTAACCTTGTGAGCTATCAATACAGCCTGATATACTTTCCTTGTTGCTAACGTGATGCCACATAAGATTGTTGATATGGTGTCATACCGGACAAAACCACTATCAAAACAGTGCTGGGAACCGATTCAAATGGTTTCATAAGTTTGAGTAGTTAAAAGCACTAAAAAACTATTTACAGAGGATGTTGTTTTCCATTTCAAGAGGCTGGTAGCTCGTCCGTCTCTACGAAATGATCAGTGTTGATGGTTTATTTTTGGAGGTAGGCTGTCTCCTGATTTTTTTTTTTTGTAAGTAGTGAAAGACGGTTTTTTTCCCTATGTAAAGAGGCAAATCGGATTTTCGCAAAAGCTGAGAGAGACAAATGAATATTTTCCAAGCGGGCATCCTCTACCATGAACGGCCCATGTCGTTCCATGATGCCGGCCCACCAACGGGTTTCTCCACACGTTGCTGGACTGGGCCTGGATGGGGCATAAACGAACGCAGCATGGCGGATGATGTGCACACAGCACCTTTTTTTTTTGTCTGGTGGCCGTGCTTTTCGTTGCCGCCCTCTGCTCTACACCCACAATGAGTGATCGGATAGATATTGATGTGTCTCACTCTCCTTTTGTGGTTGTACAGAAGCTACAAGAATCATGGATTTATTTAGAGCTTGTTTGGTATAGTTTAACTTAACTAGTAAAGTTGTTTTTTTAAAAACAATTTTATGAGCAACTTTCTGTATAAAGCTCAGGTCAAACACTGGCATCACTGTTCTTTTTTTTCGTTTGGCCGATAAAATATGACGGAAAATACTATTGACTGATTTGTTAGAGAAAAATACTACTGAATGACTGACATATATTCTGGTATATTCGGCTAATAAGCTCAAGCGACCCTAGTTCATTTTTGTGTCGCCGCTCGCCACAGCTGAGGCTGCGTGCGGTTACGGCGGGAGCCAAACGTGCCCTTAGAGTGCGCTGGTTTTCGGCCGCTGTCCACCACGCTACTACTACAACCATGGTACGCCACAGGCTGCGGCAATATACTGTAAAAATTGTTGCTATTGAAGCTATTTAACAAACCAAATTGTAGTATAAAATATATCTCATATTTCAGTAAGACAAACAATCTAAAGTTTAACCAAAGTTATATCAAAAATATCAATATTTATGATCCTAATATGAGTATTATTAGATTAATTATGTTATATATTTTCATAATAAACCTGTGTACTTTTCTAGAAATAGCATGGATCTCAAAACAACTTGTCGTGGGTTCGTAACAACGGCGAACATCATGGTTGTTCATCAAAAGTCGATATGTGGGTCTCCATTTTTTGGGCACTTAAAACACGAAAGGGACACAACGATTTATCCGGTCTCGAGCTTCTAAGCCCTATGTCCAACAGTATGATGATCTTCGTATTAGGAATGCCCAATTGAAATGTTACAATGGTAGAGATCGAGATAAATTAGTTGGGGATCGCTCATTGCTCTCCTCGGGTTCGTCCGTCATCCTCCTTTGAAAGTGAGAAAGACTCTAACTGAGTTAGGGTTTTATCCCCTTTATAGGGAGCCATGTCTCCTTATATTCTATGGGGGGCACAATGTACAAAGTTGGTTTAGCTTTAGTCTATGGTCTATGGACCGGGTGCATGAGTCCTCTACTTACGACCTTGTTAGAGGTCATCTTGTCACATAGGGAGGATATGACAATGCCGCGAACTACCTCCTCACGTCGCTGCCACCGTTCTAACACTTGACTGTCAGGGAATGCCTGCTATGGCATGTCCTCCCCTAGGTGAGCCTTCTTGAGGCTTTCTTGGCCTGCAAGGAGACCACCATATCTGCTGATGGCTGGGCCCTAGAGCCATTCAGCCCTTGAGTTGGTGCAACCTCTCTTCTCCTGTTGTGTCAAACTAGTTGTGTGACCCTGCCGCTAGAGTGGCCAACATGGCCTCACGCCTATTTGTGTATATGTGTTAGGGGTGTCACGTTATCTGTGTAATCAGAAAAAAAAATTACAGGCCGATGCTGGTGGTGTTCAGATTTTGTCAAATCTATTCTAAGACTTACTCTGCATGCGCTAATAAGTGGCGTATTCAAGCCTTGTTTAGTTTCAAAATCTTTTTGGATTTGAGTACTGTAGCACTTTTGTTTGTTTTTGACAACTATTGTCTAACCATGGACTAACTAGGCTCAAAAGATTCGTATCGCAAATTACAGGTAAATTGTGCAATTAGTTATTTTTTTATCTATATTTAACACTCTATGCATTTGCCGTTAGATTCAATGTGACAGAGAATCTTGAAAAGGTTTTGGATTGTGGAGTGAAGGCTCATTTAGTTGGAATTCTTTTTTGCAAAATTGACACTGCAGCTCTTTCGTTTGTATTTAACAAATATTGTCCAATCATGACCTAACTAGGTTCAAAAGATTCGTCTCACAAATTACAGAAAAACTGTTCAAATAGTTATTTTTAATCTATATTTAAATATTTAATGCTCCATATATGTACCGTAAGATTCGATGTGACGAGGAATCTGAATTTTTTTGCAAAATTTGTAAGAAACTAAGGCCTTGTTAAGATCCAAAAAGTTTTTGGATTTTGATATTGTAGCACTTTCGTTTTTATTTGACAAACATTGTCCAACCATAGAGTAACTACGCTTAAAAGATTCGTCTCGTGATTTACAGACAAATTGTGCAATTAGTTTTTGTTTATATCTATATTTAATGCTTCATGCATGTACCGCAAGATTCGACGTGAGAGAAAATCTTAAAAAAATTTGGTTTTTGGGTGAACTAAACAAGACCTCGTTAAAAAAAACCATGTACAATAATTTTGAAAAAGACCGGTCCCCGGGGGTCGCAGTACGGCAGTACTCCACTCTGCGGCCGCTGCACGACTGCACCACGGTCGCAGACGGCTCTTTCCTGATCTGGCCGCTGCGGCTGCAGCTGCACCTCAGCTTGCCGAACAGGCCAGTCCTATTGGCTGCACGACTACCGATATTAATTGGGAGGAACTGCGGTGCCGGAATATCGGCCCATCAACTGACGAGTTTATTCAAAAGAAAAAAAACTGACGATACTGATGACCCATCCACTCCCACTCTGATTTGGGCAAACTCTTGGGCGAACGTGAACCTGTCTAGATTGGGCAAACACAAACGTGTTCACCTTTTGGTTAAGAGAAAAAAAACTTCTAAAAGTTTGGTAAAACAATTCCTATCTTAATATTTTAGAAAAAGAGAAAAAAAAATTTCAGCAGTTTGATAAAATAGCTCCTTAAAAATAGAAAGTTGTCAAATATCCTTCCTAACTCATAAAAATTTTCAAAGTCGAGAGAACTTCTTATCTCTTCTCTTTGGATCTATTTTCACACCATTTCTCATACAGTCTTCTAGTCCGACCGCCGCTGTATGTATCGGCCTCCATTGTCACCGTCCTATAGGTCAACGCTATCGCTCCATGCTTGCCTCCGCGGGTGTTATTAATCTTTGGTTCGAAAGCACGACATGCTGTCTTCACATGTACATAGTCTGCTATCTTTATATATGCTCATCGCTTGCATTAGCCGGAAGGCATGGATGCTAGGCATGCCTTGCTGGCCGTATAGAGCTAGTGCTCGCGTCAGTGCGGTGCCGATAAAAAATGCGCAATTTTCTTTTCATTTTTTTATGAACAACATAATAAACCAAAAAATCATTAAATGTGGGCTCTATTATAACTTTTAGAAAGTTATTATAGAAGAGTGTTGGAGAAGAACAAAAATTAAGGTTGCTATTTCTTTTGTTAACTTGCTAAATTGATTAGTTTAGCAAGTAAATTAATTATACCAAACTTCTAGAGATGCTCTAACATATTCCCTCATGGCTTTGAAGATTCTTAGACTAAAGTGTTCACTTTTTGGTTCAGCATGTGTTTGGACACTAGAGGAAAGTTTAGTCCGAGTCACATCAAATGTTTGAGTCTTAGTGAGATTCATTGGTTGTTTCCAAGACAACAACCACATGAGCCGTTTTGAGCTATAGGCCTGTTTAGATGTGAAATTTTTTTGAATTTCGCTACTGTAGTACTTTCGTTTGTTTGTGGTAAATATTGTCCAATAATAGAGTAACTAGGGTCAAAAGATTCGTCTCGTAATTTACAGGCAAACTGTATAATTAGTTTTTGTTTTCGTCTATATTTAGTGCTTCATACATGTGTCGTGAAAACTTTTTGAATTTTAGTAGGAACTAAACAAGGCCATAATCGAGATAAAGGGAAGTGACTATGATGCCAAACTTATCTTTCAATAAGGTCAGTCTCAGTGAGATTCATTGGTTGTTTCCAAGACTTCCAGCAAGTCATATAAAATGAAATAAAATAAAAATAAAACACCTACTCTTAATGGAAAGTTTTATTATAAACATTTAATTTTATGATTCATAGAGAGTTGGTAATGGTGCCAAAAAAAGTTTGATCCCCACAAAATTCACTTATCTGTCTTCTTAAAAAGGTTGCCACACTATCAAAAGCGCTTATGTGATAACTTATTAAATGTAAATAAAATTTTAATAAAACTCCCACAAAGATTAGCGTATGTTTTAATACCGAAATGTACTTTACATTACTAGACAAAAATGAAGTCAAGCTAATATTCGGAAACTTTACTTTCAACAACATCAATGGAGTACTACACATGCTGCCTAGTCATTGTCACCGTAAATGGGATGCTTTATCAAATAATCGACAGTACAGTATATATGATGAAATTGGAAGCATAACATCAATATCCCGGTCCCCGCCGATCACATCACTGCCCAAATTGGAATGACGATTCTTTACCGGTGGCAGCCACACAGCCACGATCGACCGCGCATCACATTTTATGGCCGATAAAGGCAATTGACTACGATGGCAATCTCTTCCTCATTCATCAGCGGAATCATGGATGAGCTTGCCTGCCGCAGCTTTTTCTCATCCATCCCTCAGTCCCCAGCCTTCTTCTCCGGCGCCGGCGGCCAACACCCGGTGCTTGAGTTCTCGTACTGCGACGTCCCCGAGCAATGGCTGGAGGATGACGACGGCGGCGGCGCAGAGAAGCTCTGGGACGGCACCACAGCGACAGTGTTAGGCACCGGGGCGGCGACGCCCTCGGCACCGGCAGCAGGCAACCACGACGATGTGTCTGACAAACTGCCGGCGGCACCTGCGCCGCCCAAGAGGCGGCGGGGCCGCAAGCCCGGGCCCAGGACCGTCGGCCCCGTCCTCAGCCACGTGGAGGCGGAGCGGCAGCGGCGGGACAGGCTCAACCGCCGGTTCTGCGACCTCCGGGCAGCCGTCCCCACGGTGTCCAAGATGGACAGGGCGTCCCTCCTCGCCGACGCCACGGCCTACATCGCTGAGCTGCGCGGCCGCGCGGAACGGGTCGAGATCGAGGCCAAGCAGCAGCAGGCCGTCACTGCGGTGGTGCCGCCAGAGGCCTTCAAGGAGAAGCTGGAGGTGCGGATGCTGGGGCAGCGCGAGGCGGCGGCGCTGCGCCTGACGACGACGGCAGGGACGACACCCCACGACGCCGCCGCGCGCCTCATGGTCGCGCTCTGCTCCCTGGACCTGCCGGTGCAGCACGCGTACGTGTGCCGCGTGGGCGGCACGACGACCGTGCAGGACGCCGTCGTGGACGTGCCCGTCGCGCTGCGGGACGACGGCGTCCTCCGAGCGGTGTTGCTCCGGAGCCTGCAAGGGAGCGGATGATTTGTACGTAGCCGGTGGCCGGGAGGCTTGGTGCACCATTTGCTCCCATGGATCAAAGTTAGCTGTGCTCCAAGCAGCCTCCAGGTTGAAGAAAGCTAGCTGTGCTTTTATTTGGTGGCCGGCTCCCGGCTGACCGGATTAATTATATAATATACTCATTCTCCGTCGACAAAACCTTTGCAACAATGATGTGTATTCAGGTGAACAGTAGATTCTATTGCTATCTAGTGATAGCATTAAAATGGACTGGCTCTCTGCATGGCGCTTATACCATACTCCGTTTTTTCCAAACAGTAAGATCAATTCAGTTTTTAAATATATTATTTTTACATATATTTAGATACAGTGTATGTCTAGATAATATACAGTGAAAATAATGTATTTAGAAAAAGCAAATGTTTTACAGTGCAAGGAGGTATCTCGTTAAACAATTTGTTAATTAGCCCTTAGCTTGTTTGATGAGAATGGATGTATGGAAATAAAAAGTCAAACATTTATATCACCGACTCAGTAAACTCTTACCATGCATGCATGATTAGTGAAATAAATTATTAGACTAAGATTATTCATATCTCAAGAATACTTTACCCTTTGCTTTGCAGTTACAAATGATATATTTTGTGAGGAAAAATATACTGTTAAAAGTTCTGATAATCTCGAGTAAATTAAAAAACACTTTGTGTGTATATATAGTCTATAATATGGCGTACAACAAAGCACCTATTGTATGAGTCATGTGTGCATGCTACCTAGTTAGTTATCAGTCACTTATCACTGGTGACAAAAATGAAGACGTTCAAAAACCAATAATTATAATTATAATATAATGATCCAATATGAGGTAAATGTGTGGTCATAAATAAAACGATGCAGGAATATATTTTTTTCTTTATGAAAAAAGCACCAATAAATTTGCTGGATCCTCCGCCTACTTTCTCCGTCCCAAAATAAGTGTCGTTTTCGCTTTCCGAGAACTAACTTTAATTAAAGATATAGTAAAAAAATATTATTATTTATAGTACATAATTAGTATTATTGGAAAGATCTTTAAGTCTAGTTTTTTAACAAATTTGTTTAGAGATATAAATATTGCATATATTTTCTACAAATTAAGTCAAACTTGTGGCACAAAAACCAAAAACGATACTTTTTTTTTTAAGACAGAGCGAGTAGCTCCTTTCACCAGTCCATCGTCGTGTCAACGCTGACAAGATTCAACGCAAGAGTTGCAACTTGGCCTCAGAGAGAGCATGCATGCAATAGTGGTTTTCCTTGGAGGCTGTGCATGTCTGAAAGAATGGGTTTCTTTAAAGAACAATGGGAGCACGTTTTAGCCCTGCTTCTGCTTCTGCTGCAAGTTTTTTCCCCTGTTTTCTTACTACTACTTTATTGCACTTCCTACATCTAAAAAAAGTGCAATTATCTCTTTTTGAAAAAAATTAAACAAGTTAAATTTTGATTAAATTTATTTGAAAAACTACTATATCATTTAGTAGACCAAATTAATATATTTAGATTAGTTATGAAATATATTTTTATAGTAAACCTATTTGAAGACATAAATATGGTATATTTCTAAAAACTCGATCAAACTTAGAAAAGTTGACTTGAGCCAAATCTACAGTTTGATTTTTTTCGAAGAAGTGTATATATATTTACTATCGGCAAACCTAAAGTTTGAAAAAAATTACTATGAGCATTTTGGTTTCAATAGCTCCCCTTCTCTCTTTCTCTCTCTCTGCTAACACACTGGCTTGTCCTGACCATGAGTCATTGTTCAGTTTGCAAAAATTTTTGGCTTCGGATAGTGTAGCACTTTCGTTTGTTTGTGACAAATATTGTCTAATCATAAACTAACTAGGGTCAAAAGATGCTTCTCGCGATTTACAGGTAAACTGTGTAATTAGTTTTTATTTTTATCCATATTTAATGCTTCATGCATGTGTCGTAAAATTCGATGTGACGGGAAATCTTTAAAATTTTTGGTAGTTTTTGGAACTAAACAAGGTTGTAATTGACGAGCAACCATTCTCATGGGCAAAAAAGTGTAGTAGGGTTTCACGAATCACGAGCCATAAGATTTCTGCAGGATGCAGCAGCATGTGACGACAAAGGGCTTGTTTAGATACAACAACTTTTTGAATTTCGGCATTATAGTATTTTTATTTGTATTTGATAATTATTATCCAACCATGCATAGACTAAGTTCAAAAGATTTGTCTCGTAAATTATAGACAAACTGTATAATTAGTTATTTTTATCTATAATTAATATTTCATACATGTGCCGCAAAATTCGATGTGATAAGAAATTTTGAAAAGTTTTTAGATTTTGAGTGAAACTAAACAATGCCAAAGAGGGCCTGCACCACCGGATATGCACAAGGGAAAGCAAGCTGACAAACGTATAGTATGCTTTATGGTCCTGCTGTGCGTGACAAGGACACGAAGAAAACAACAGCAAAGCAACCACAAAGCCACGAAGCTAACGTATCCGGCATACATATTCTATGGTACGTTGTTATGGCACGAAGCCACAAACGGCATACCAGTGGTATAATATACCACCTGTCCACCTGTGTGCTGCTGTGCAACGAACGGTACGTGTAGTATGGGACACACGTGTCGTTCACAAGACTATTCTTGTGATGGTGATCGAGCGAGTCTTCTTCTACATGTATATATATAGTTCGTGCAAAAAGGACGCAAGAACGAATGGAAGGCGTCATGTATATATATGCAACACAAACTAACACATTAATTTGAGCTGAGTTTAGCTCGCTGCGTAAGAGTTTTGTAACCTCTTGGATTGTAATAACCTAACCATATATTCTAGCTGCCCTCGTTCATGACTTCATGCTGTTGTAGTAGTATACATATATATGAGGAAAAACTCATATTCCATGTTGGTATGTCCTTTGGTTGGACCCTACAAGCGAAACACGTCACATGAGTACGTGCAAATCAGTTTTTTACATGGATGCATGACATCAATGTTATATCTTTTCTTTTCTCATACAAAGGTTAGTTATGGATAAGATAAGACATCATTCCTAAGTTAATTACTTTTGTCATCTTATGAATGTGCAATAATGCAGTCAGTCATCATAAGCCCTGTCCATGTTAGCTAGGCTGGGAGGTTGGCTTTGCTGTTATGGACTTATGGTCCTTCGCTCTTATACTTCTGTCATCTTAATTATGAACATGAATTAGAATTATTTATGTGTTGGTTGTGTTGCTATATATATATATATATATATATATAGATATATATATATA
>Ga0182004_10002890_pt1 | contig 13514 bp, 15 predicted proteins | sample Sormic07211540_1_FD_120479 | JGI IMG/M metagenome (GOLD analysis project Ga0182004, IMG submission 120479) | Endophyte microbial communities from Sorghum bicolor roots, Mead, Nebraska, USA - 072115-40_1 MetaG | ecosystem: Host-associated > Plants > Roots > Unclassified | place: USA: Nebraska...
ATAGTCATTGTCTACTTTGATTATATGTCTAGGATAGTTGGTTTGATCTTATTGAATTCATGTAATTGCTCGTATAGCGTTTACCTAATTGATCGTTGGGTAGATGGTAGACAATATGTAGACTGGTGTTTAGATATCTTGTTTATCTGCGAGTGCACCCTGAAGTGCCGGGACGTGTGGTAGTCCGCGTAGGTGACAGCTGCATTGGTTCCTCTATAGTCCACCCTCCGTACGTAGGTCTACCATGGGCACGGTCGTGAAGGAGGTGACCCTTGTGTCTTAATACCCTCATTAGTTGATGCCTCTTTACATGTGATTATAATATAGGGTTGACTTAACGATGATTTGTAGATGTAATTGCACTAATTAGAGTTATTCATTGATATAGTTATAGAATTACCTTAGATCCAACTCCCTAGTTCATCCATTGGCTAACTATGATTATGACTAGTAGATGCTCTGATGACTATCTTTAATTATGATACTTGATGATTATGCTATCACTATTATTTATCCATAGTTATCTTGTGACCTCTGCCTGTTATGAGTAGATTATACGACTTGGGTAATATCATTTATTCATCCTATATAGTTTCTTATCAATATAATATATTATAGTTTAACACTTAGCCTTCCCAGTGGTATAAATATAAATCGACAACCTAGATACTTCCCTACGTAAAATGCTACAACGGTATAATTATCTGTCCGCTTACATAACCCATTTAGTTTATAATTATATTCATATCTTTTATTCTCTTCCTATCGTAATAGAACATGTGAATCTATGTTGAATTCCTAACAATATAGTTAGGGATGACAACCTACTTCATGCTTAGAGCATCTCCAATTGTTTGGAAAAAGGACTTGCTATCCTTGTTTATTTGGAAAAAGAAGAAAATTACTTCTCCAATAGTTTCGAATAGGACTTGCTAAATTTTTCCAAGTTGGAAAAAAGAGGAGTCACACGCGGATCTATCCGCGGCCGTCGTGGCTTGCTATACTGTGCCGCGAGTAATTTTCCCCCGCGCCACCACTTCTCCCGCGCGCAACGTGAAACTTCCATCGCCTCCTTCCATCGCCCGATCCTTCGCGCGCCTGGTCGGTCATCGAGTGGAGTCTTCATCATCGCCTCCGCCATCATCCTCTCTTGGCCTTCATCGACCGGCGAGGTGCCCTCCATCCCTGCGCCGGCCCGTTCAAGGTATGGAGTTCCCTCATGTCTTGGCAGTCCCTTGGTTCAACAATTTGATTCTTCTATCCGGATTCCGTTTCAATCTCTCACGCTAATCTGGTTCGACTACCATAGATAAATCATCCTAGTATTATTCTTTGTAATGTTTTGTGTATAGACATGGAGATGCAAGGATAGGAAAACTTTTTGTTAGGCATTCTGATGAGTGGAGATGTTAATGGTATTGCTGCTTTGGAGGACTTCGATTTTGGAGTGACTCAAGACACTGAAACTCATGACAAAGTGTCTCCAACCACCGTCACAAAGGGCCACAGGAAGAAGAATTTTCATTACAAGGAAGATGAGCTTGTATGCTCGGGATGGTTGAATGTTAGCAAAGATCCTATTAACGGTGCCAATCAATCCAATCAACCTTTTGGGGAAGAGTTCATGCCTACTTTGAAGAGCATAATGAGATGGCCACTGTGAGGACAAAGAGCTCGATTATGCATAGGTGGTTGGCATTCAGTTGCAAGTTAACAAATTTTGCTCATGCTATGAGGCCATTCTACATAGGAATCAAAGCGGGACAACTATTGAGGACAAGGTATATTCATTTTAATTATTTAATTATGCTGTGATTATTTGTAAGTGTCAAGGTATTTTAATTTTGATTATTTATTTCAACTGTGATTATATGTTCAGATTGTTGCAGCCAAAAAATACTATGTTGAATTGGACAAAGACAAGAAAAGTTTTGGTCTTGAGCATTGTTGGAATATACTGAAGGGGAAGACAAGTGGAAAGCCAACATGAAAGAGCTTGCTGAGCTTGAGAAAGACAAACAATCTGCCAAGAAAAAAAAAAGAAGACTTCCACCAAGGACAAGAGGCCGAGGGGGGAAGAAGAGACTCAAAATAATGAACTAGAAGATGCTGGTGTTGAAGAAACCGCACCAAAGAAAAGGCCAGAAGGGATAAAGAAGGCAAAACAAAACCTTAGACGTGGTGGTGGCGAGGCTTGCATGGAAGCTTTGGACAAGATGATGGCAAAGAAAGAGGTGTTAGACAAGGAAAAGGAAAAGTCCAAGGAGGAGAGGTTCCTGGCTGCACTAGAGCTAGAGAAGAAGAGGGTGGCAAATGAAGAAAAGATTGCAGAAACTAAGCTTCTCAAAGAGAAAAAAGAAATTATGTTGGCTGATCTGTCCTCCCTCAACCCTATGCAGCGCCAATGGATTGAGAAGATGCAAAAGAAGATCATGGAGAAGGAGCTTGCTAATTAAATTGACTTCTTGTTATTTGAATTATGTGTGCGTTGGATCAAGTTATATTAAGTTTTGTTTTAATATTTCAGTTATGTGTGTGCAGGATCAATCATGATTTGGATGTGCGTCGACAGGTTCATCTGAAAAGCTACTGCTGCATGGCATGCTGAGGCGTGCTGCTGCTGCATGGTTCTGCTGCTGCTGCATTGCTGCTGCATGGCGTGCTGCTGCTGCATGGCGTCCTCGACGAATTCTGTTCTTGGCGATGCCTGCAGATTCTGTCCTCGGCGAATGATATAGGCTTTCACTCCAAAAACCAAAAAGTTTTCAAGATTCTCGGTCACATTGAATCTTGCGACACATGCATGAAGCACTAAATTTAGACGAAATCAAAAACTAATTGCACAGTTTACCTGTAAATCACGAGATGAATCTTTTAATACTAGTTAGTCCATAATTGGACAATATTTATCACAAACAAATGAAAGTGCTACAGTAGCGAAATCAAAAAAAATTCACATCTAAACAAGGCCATAGTGATCATGGCCGGCAGTTGCTGTCCTGGGCAGATGCTGGGACAGATGATGCGACAGGCAACAATCGTTATTGTCGTACAAATTTTACATAGATGCGGTGACACATGATACGAATAAATAAAGCATATAAATTTAAAACAACAATCCAAGGTTCACAAGTTGAATATATATTTGTTCAATGAAATATAAATGTTTAGCTAATTAAATCATATATTGTACGAGTATAAATCTGGATGATGGTTCCACAGGTGTTCGATGAGGTCTTCTTTCAATTACACATGTGTGTCCTTGTCTCTGTTCTTTCTTTGAGCTTCAATGTATTCCTCAAGCGAACCAGTAGGCTTTCCATGTTCGGGCTCCACATTTTAACCACCGTACTCAAAACGCTCGTTAGGATCGACAACGAATCGTTCGTCTTCTACAATCATATTGTGCATGATCACACAAGCTCTCATAATCTTTGATAATGTCTCTATATCCCACATGCGACCCGGCCCTCGAACAATGGCATATCTAGATTGAAGGACTCCAAAAGCTCTCTCAACCATCTTCCTAGCTGCTTCTTGTGCTTTTGCAAAATATTGCCTCTTGTTCCCCATAGGAGCAGTGATGGACTTCACATTAGTCCATGTGGGCTATATGCCATCTGCAAGATAGTAGCCCATTGAGTAATCGTGGTCATTAACAGAAAAATTGACTTCCGAAGCTCTACCTTCCGCCAAATTATCAAACAAAGGAGACCTATGAAGAACATTGATATCATTATGAGACCTTGACATTCCAAAGAAAGCGTGCCATATCCAAAGGTCGTCCGAAGCAACAGCCTCCAAAATGATAGTGGGCTTCTCCACATGACCCTTGTACTGACCCTGCTTCTCATAAGGACAGTTCTTCCACGCCCAATGCATACAATCTATTGACCCTAGCATTCCTAGAAAACCTTTTTGCTCACTAATTGCAAGTAAGCGTGCGGTGTCTGCCTCATTGGGATATCTGAGATATTCTTCTCCAAATATTTCATCAACTGCTTCAACAAACCTCCACAAGCTCTCTAGTGTTGTACTTTCACCGATGCGAATGTACTCATCTGTCGCATCAGCAGGAATCCCATAAGTCATCATACGCATTACAACCGTGATTTTTTGGAAGCAAGACAAGCCAAGTACATTGGTCGCGTTCCTTTTCTGCACAAAGTAATCATCGTGTGCTTCTACGGCATTTATTATGCGTAATAAAAGCTCCCTAGATATCCTATACCTTAAAAAAACAAAAATTCAGTTTAACACATTCATTAAGTTTTAAGCACATACAACAAATTCATCCGAAGTGAATTAGCATCCACCTTCGACAAAATATTTCAGGGCCATATGTTGGATTGACCGCCAAATAATCTTGAAACATGCTCTGATGCCCGCCTTCTCTATCATGATGAAGAAATCTACGGCCTTTGACAGAGCCATCGTGTTTCTTTTTAGCTTTGACAAAGTTGTTCACAATTGCAGTAGCCGCTACTATCTCCAAGTCATCATCATCATCGGATGATTCCTCATCCAACTGTCTTTGAAGAAGGGTTCTCTTGCTAGCCATGATTCCTATGAACAGTAGTACATAAATCATGGATCCACATGAGATTCAGATTGGAAGATAGATGGTAAGAAGAGATGGGAAGATTGAAAACAGGGCCGGTATATGACATGCTCATCATCAAGCTGCACATGTGGAGAAGAGCGATCACCTGAGGCGGCAGAAGCTGGCAGCCTTCGTTGGACGTGATGGACAGAGGAAGCTAGGCGCCGTCGTTGGATCAGGTGATGCCTGAACGAAGCAGGGTCGCCTTGGTGCACGGCGTTGGGCGGCAGGGTAGCGGCGGCTCGGGGTCGCTGCGAGCGCGAGGACATCGATCGTAGAAATTCTGTTGGACCGGTATATGTGGGCCTATTTTTCTATGTTTACCAAGCCCAATTTACCAAACTATTGGATATACAAGAAAAATGGACTTGCCAAAATGTTTAGCAAGTTGCCAAATGACAATTTTTTCTAAGTCAATTTTCCAAACAATTAGAGATGCTCTTAGGAATGTTAGAGTGGTTAGTTGCTATTTGACAAATTAATTATATACCGTGCTTTTCTGATGTTGTTACTAGAGGTAGGGTTTATCTCTATTTTTAGTAATGATGATTGTAAATGTCAACAGAAACAACATGGTAGAACATACGAAACATATCCAGGATAGTATGCGAAACAACATGAATACACTACTGCAACATGTACGGATAGGAAAGTGAAACTCAGCAGGAAGATGCGGCAAGGGCTTTGGAGGCACCTACCCTCTCGCTCCTCCATGCGCGCGGAGTTATGAGATGGGGATTCCTTCTTTGCTCTAGGATTGTGTTCTTAGTTGTGTGTTGTGTCAAAGACTAGAGGCTCCTATCCTCTTTATATCCTTGCGGTAGGAGGAGCAGAGGAAAGGACAGCAGCTGAAGAGACAGTGATGAGTTTAACTTGGAGTTGAAACTCCTGTAATTAGTGAGTGCTAAAAATTAATGCACCACACCACACCAGCCTGCCTCGCCACGCCACACCATGCCACGCCCACGCCTGGCCCGGCCGGCAGCGGCGGCGGCGCGCGCCCGCGTGTGGCATGCCATTGTCCTTTTCTTAACTTCTCAATTTGAGTGGAAAGTTTCCACCATATAATTCAAGTCAAAGAATCTTGGAATTCCAATCTGGTATAACTCATATTGTCCATAATTACATACTATAGAGTTTATTGATTTATTAAATCTAAATGGGCCTAGCCCAAAAATAAATCCAACAGTATAACCTTCTGGTTGGCTTAGATGTCACGGTCGACCATTGTAATAAGATGTATGAAATGAGGGTTTGAATTGGCTGCCATATTATCCAAGACACCTCTGAGCAGGTCGCTCAACTGAGGTAGCTGGAAAGAAGCAAGGACCACAGTATGTTGCATGGTGTATACCTTTTGATATGCTGAACTAATGGGATTTTTTTGCTGGATGGAAAACATGTTGTGTTACATATTGTAGGACTGAAGGAATCAAAAACCAAAAATGTAGAGGATGTTCTGTAAAATGATGGAGTGCTAGAAAACTAACCCAGAGTTTGCCATAGCATATGTGATCCTCTTTGTCGGCCCACCTATTCAACATTGAAATATGTTGCTTTGAGAATAAAGCAACCTTTAGCACAACCATGTGATTGTTGTTGTCATTGAGTGGGTGATCCAGGTTCTTGAGGTAGTAAATCTGCATGGACAAATGAGTTCTTGCACATTATGAAACGCTAAAAAAATACATTAAGGGTTGAGATAGAATGCATGATGAGTGGTACTTACTAAGAGGAACGGAGCACATGATCGAATTGTAGTGTTAGTTGTCTCTTTGGCACCAAGAGACTGCCAGTCTTTTGCAGAGATCCTGATATGATCAATCACAACTTGTTGCCAATCAACCTTACCAAAGTTTCGGAAATCCTAGTTAACTGCAAGTCTGTGTTAGCAATGTCATATCATATCCCCGAAAACAATAACTTGTTGAAGATCATGAGGAAGAAGCATATCATTGAGAGGTCATCGGCGTTTCCCTTGGCCACCTCTTCCAAAAGCCGAGGGACTATGATTTTGTTTGTTGCAATTCCAAGCTGAGCCATGAGCTCTCTCTTCGCATTAGAAAGTTCCTTCCTAGACTTCTTAAGAATGCCCTCTGTGCCAGCTGGAACACCAAGCACAGCCTCAGCAACTGTCTTGTTGAGAGGTAGTTTGATGTTGGGTGGCACACATAGAACCATGTTGTTGGTATCCACCCTGTCTAGCAAATAAAGAAATAGGTTCCTGCTCTCCACACAATCTATAACAATTTCTAGAAATTTACCCCATCCAAGCTCATGAATCTTATTCTTTTGAGGTTTTGAAAGTTTATTGACGGCATTGAGCGCATGTTTGGGAATGCAGCAGGAGTTAATCTTGGCTGGTAAACCATCATCGTCCTATGGGATTAAAATTACATAAATGTGGACATAAAAATAGAGAGTTATATATATGCTTGTGTGAAGCCATTTTAGCTCACCTCTTCGTGTATGGATGGAAGCATAGATTTCTTTGATTTAGGTTCTTTGTGAGCAGGAACCTTTGCCCTTCGGCGTTTTATTGCCGGTTCGAAATCCTAGATGGAGTTGAAGTATGATCAAACATATGTAAGCATTAGTAAAAGGGAGATTCATAGAGCAGTAAATCCGAACTCACATCGTCATTGTTGTCTTGTGATGCAGGCGATAGTGGTGAGCCTATGGTCGGACCAGAAAGCAGGTCTTCATGATGTGAGGTATGAGGTGTTCTCTTTGGGAATGCTACAGAAGAACACTGACCCCTCTTCTGTTGGGAATGATTTGGTATGGTTTTCTTCTAGTGTTACCTTGAACCAACACCCTCATGAACTAAACCAAATGCATCATGAGTACTGTGTTCATTGATGTTCACTGACCTTGTGATGCCACCATTGTTATTGGTTGAACATGGAATTTGAATCTCAAAAAACTCCTAGCGGTTTGATATAGTAAATGTTGTAACACATCCAGGAACATGATCAAGTTTTTACTTCATCTTGCACCGAGTGTGGACCACACTGAAAATAAAGCAGTTAAGGGTGAATTGTGGACTATGAAAGGAAGCAGAAACTGTTATGTACATCATCGCTAAAAATTGACCTATTTGTGCAGCTATGGAATTATGATGATATCATGAGTAAAAGAAAAGTACCAAAGCATTGTGATAAAGAATTGAGCAACAAGAAACTATTATCTCTCAGCCCTGTAGATTAAGGCGATAGTACAAGTGTGAATTTTAATCCCAAACATGAGACAATTATAAACAACTAATGCTTTCTCATAGATAAATACTAGAAGACAATCATTGCTGATCTATTCTAGTAGGCGTAGGGCAATAATAAAATGCAATGATGACAATGGCTCATCCAAAAAAATGTATGAGACTGGTTGAAAGAAATAACAAGATACCGAACTACTCCCTCCATATCTGAAATTCTTGACATTTAGGACATGATTGTGGTAACCAAGAAGTGATTAATTAAGGGGTATTTTTCCTTCTTTACCCTTATTAAATAGGACTGCGCGTACATTATTTTCAAGAAAGCTTTGTAGTTTAGATTGCTAATGTGTGAGGTTGTTAGCCTTGAGGTCTTGAGTTCAAAGCCTCATAGGCACTTTTTTTTATTGAACGCTTTGATTTCTGCATGGACGGGCGGCGCGTCACGTCGAGTCTGCTGCGGGCTGCAGTTAATGTGCGTGTCAAGTCTGCACGAGCGGAGGGTAAACAAGTCCAAATGATGTCTTGCTACAGTAAAATGTCAGCTTTTGTAAAAATAGAGTGGAAGCCTAGGATGTCTGTTTTTTAGTATGGAGGGAGTATAATGCAAGAAGGGTAATTAATTAGTTTCATACACCACCAAGAGGACTACAGTGATATCAAATTTGGTACAGCTATGGACACCGTTTGCATTTCCCTCATCAACAAAATTTAACCTACTTTGCAGCTAATGAATTAATTATTAACTGAGGTAAGTAAAATTACGGAAGCATCATGAGGATGAATAACAGAGCAATATAACACTGATACCTCTCAGGCATGCAAATTAGGGTGTGAGTACAGGTGTGAACTTTGTTCCCAAACGTGACAAGGATAAACCAATGCAACATTGATTTCTGATGGATGACACATCAAAACGAGTACCACCGGTCTATTGACTAGGAGTAGAGAAGTAATAAAATGCTTTGGTGTCAATGGCTCAGCAAAAATTCAAACGATATTGGTTCAAAGAATACCAACAAGAAAATTAACTGTAATGCATATGGGGGGTTAATTTAATTCATATACCAATAGAAGGACTCTAGAGATAATCACCAATTTTGGATCTATTTGATTTGGGGGTGGGTACTGTTGGGAGCGATTCCAAACCCTTGTTCTTGACTTCTTGGAAGGTGGTGTTGGGGGTGACCCTCGGACCTTCTCTGAGGATAGTAGACGGAGGGTGTTGGGGTGGATGTGTGGTCTTCTTCGGCGAGTGGCGGCAGCAAAATTTCTATGTGGAACGGGATTAACGGGAGTCATGAAAAAATAGCAAGAACAGGAAGCAGAGATGGAGAGGAGCGATGCTAAGCGGTGCTGGTACGACAGAGATTTGATGGCCTTGAGCCTAGCTGCACCATTGGGATTCCGGGGAAGCCAAAGACAACGGGAGGGGTGGCGCTCATAGATTCAATGGACGATGATGGGAGGGGCGACACTCGTGGCTGCAGCACAGAGGTAGAGCAAAACTGGCGACAGAGCGGAGCAGAGATGACAGTGGGTGATGGCAGCCCAATATCCTCCGGCGGCAATCGATGGAATGGATGATTGGCGACACAATACATGGTTACTAGGGATCTCGTGGCAAAAGTGGGGGGTGGGGATTCAGGCAGGGTTGGAGATGGTGAGCAGGATCGGGGCTTCTCTACGAACGACGATATGGCATTAACGAGGGATCAAACAAATTTATGCGGGTGATTTATTATTCCCTGATAGAAAATAATAAGAAAAAAGTGTTGGGGTCTCAATAAATATGTCAATTTTGGTCAACACTGGGACGGGCGGTGCTCCACCGGTGCGCTCATTCAGAGTCAACACCCAGGACTCAAAATATATGTATGGCTGCACTTGTACAATGGACTTAATTCTACAAATAAGCAATTTTTTAAGTCACAATATAAAGAGCAATCATTTATAATATAATATTTACAAAAAGCTTCATTTATATCCTCCCCTGACTTAATGAATAATGCAACAGTGAGCTTATTCATGAGGGGTTCTACTAAATGGGTGCTTAGCAATACCAGTACCAGGCAAAAGAATTTCTATTTACTTACAGCAATTGACCTCAAAATCCAAGATAAGAAGCATAGGTAATTCCACTTGTTCTTTACTACACTATGAAGAACTTATGGCAAGGAATACATGCTACTTTACATGTCCTGTTTATTTCACACCATCCCTTTTGTTCTATTTGTATCTATAGAGATATTTATCTATTGTTGATCAATGATCAATAGTGTCCTCCTGATTCCTCAGCCTTGTTGGAAATAAAAGTAATTTAGCGATGCATAGATTAATTCCGACAACAAGAAAAAAAACTAACGACATGTATCACAGATATATGAATCAAAACTAGCACTATGATTTGAGTCAAATTCACGGGATCTAGTGCTAGCAACAGAAATGATATGAGACCGAATAATAGAGAGAGGATAGACATCCTTACAGTGGGGTTGTCGGCACGAAGGAAGAAGAGGAAGAAGACGAAGACCGTCGATGGAGATCAATGAACACCAGGCGTAGAGGGAAGAAGACGTCTAGCAAGAGTCACGATGGCGCTTCCCAAAAACCTGATAAGCCATCTACCCCGTGCAGTCAATCACAGTATTATAGAAACATTACCTATCGTTTACGCACTTGCCATAATATGAGAATAATTACTTACCAAATAGGTTAGTGCAATCTCCTCCATGCATGCAAAAGTTCCAAGCAGCAAAAGGAAGCCACGCACCCGCAAGGGTTGAAGCGGGAAATAACCGGACCATTCACACGTATGTCGTGCATGCGCGCCCATTGGCCCGGCCCGGCAAGGCGAGCGAGCGCGCGCGTGTGGTTCTTCCTTTTCCTCTCCCCAATAGCTTCAACAACATGGAGATAGCTCAACTATTTAAGTTGGCCTCACTCCACTTGAAGTAGCAAGGTTGGACTAAACTCCCCCACCTTTCCATATATACATGCATGTGTGAATGGGCCTTTGGGATTTATTTGGAATTCTTTGGCCCATGGCCCAAAACATCTAACAATCCCCCACCACATCCTAAAGGCACGCGAGTCATACTCTCTGTACCATAGTACTATTAATATACTAGCCTAGTGGAGACTGGTTAAGGTTGAACATCCACCTAGAACAACAAGATAGGCACATCCACAACTGCACAATGGACTAGGCCTTGAATTGGCAATTTGATGTGAATAGTTCACTTGAAGTCTTGACTGGTACTAGGCTGCCATAGCCAACACCATGAGTGGAGCGTATAAGTTATACTCCTAACTCACTTCATGAGCCCATTAAAGAATACCCAATTCTTATAAACTGCGACTAACAGTTGGGCTCAATAGGTGTGTTCTTACAAGAATACTCTATAGTATAGTATCTTGCTATAAAGCCTCAGAACACATTAAGACAAAGTCAACTTGCCTTACAGAAATGAGAGTACTGCATCTCCAATGGAGTGGGTCAAATGAAAATGGTTGTACTCTCCCATTAACCAACAACTTGTTCTTCTCAGGTCCTAATTCATGGGATCTCCGATCACATAGGTTGGGTTACTGCTGAGGTTAACTCACATGGGTCTCAATCCTATCTCCTTGAAGCATTGTCAATCACGGTGCGTGATAGCCCGTTTGTAAAGGGATCTGCCAGGTTTTTAGCTGTCTAGATGTAGTCCACAACTATTACTCTGGAGCTCCTTAATTTCCTGACAGACTTCAATCTATGCTTTATATGTTTGCTGGACTTTTTCCCATTATCCTGACTATTCTTCACATTTGTGATCACTGTTTGATTATCATAGTTTATGAGAATAGCAGGAATTGGTTTCTCAACCAAAGGCAAGTCCATCAACATATCTCTTAATCACTCAGCCTCAGTAGAGGCTATATCCAGAGATGTAAGCTCTGCCTCCATTGTGGACTTTGTAAGTATTGTCTGCTTACAAGATCTCCAAGAGATAGCACCACCACCCAAAGTGAATATGTATCCACTAGTGGCCTTAAGCTCATCAGCTTCTGAAATCCAGTTTGAATCACTATATCCTTCAAGTACCCCTGGGTAACCTGAATAGAGAATTGCATAACTCATTGTACCTTTTAGATAACGCATTACTCGATCAATATCATGCCAATGATCACTTCCTAGATTAGAGGAAAATCTACTCAACTTGCTTACAGTAAATGAGATATCAGGGCGGGCTGCGCTAGCTAGGTACATCAATGAACCAATAATTTGATAGTACCTTAGATGATCCTTTCCTAGTCTTTTATTCTTTCGAAGTATTAGGCTAGGATCATAGGGTGTTGGAGAAGGTTTGCAATCGATATAACTGAAGCGGTTCAAAACCTTTTCTACATAATGAGACTGCAAAAGAGTAATCCCATTCTCAACCTTATTAAGTTTAATATTGAGGATCACATCGGCTTCTCCCAAATCTTTCATGTCAAAATTTTGGGATAAGAATAATTTAACATCATTGATCTCATTGATGCTCGTCCCAAAAATTAGTATGTCATCAACATACAAACACAAGATTACTCCTTTGCCCCCACCATAACGGTAATACACACAAGTGTCGGCTTCATTTATTGCAAACTCAGCAGAGGTCAACGTCTTTTCAAACTTCTCATGCCACTGCTTTGGTGCTTGCTTTAAGCCATACAAGGATTTGAGTAACCTGCACACCTTGCCCTCTTGTCCTTGTGCTATAAATCTATTTGGCCGATTCATATAAATTTCTTCCTCTAACTCTCCATTAAGGAAAGTCGTCTTCACATCCCTCTGATGGACAAGAAGCTTATGGGAAGCAGCCAAGGATAATAGCACTCGAATTGTAGTTAATCTAGCAACAGGTGAGTAGGTATCAAAGAAATCCTCATCTTCTTTCTGTGTAAAGCCTTTAGCAACAAGCCTTGCCTTGTACTTTTCAATAGTACCATCAGGCCTGAGTTTCTTCTTAAATACCCCATTTATAGCCAATTGGTTTGCAACCCACTGGTTTATCCACTACTTCCCATGTTCCATTTGTAGTGATGGAGTTCATCTCACTACGGACTGCATCCTTCCAATAATCTACATCTGGTGATGCATATGCCTCTGCAATGGTCATGGGAGTATCATCTATGAGATAGACAATGAAGTCATCACCAAAGGATTTTTCAACCCTTTGTCTCTTACTCCTTCTAGGAGCTACAACATTGTTATCCACTTCAATACCAAGTGGGTCTATAATTGGCTCTATCGAGGGTGTGGGCTCAGGAATAAATTCATTAGACAAACTTGGTAAAGAATACGCAACATTTATCGAGAAAATATTCTCAAAGAAAGTAACATCCCGTGACTCCAAAAGTGTATCGACTAAAACATCAGGCGCTTCAGATTTTATCACTAAGAACTTATAAGTTGTGCTATGGTGCGCATAACCCAAAAAGATACAATCAACAGTCTTTGGTCCAAGCTTGCGTTTCTTATTAATTGGTACAATGACCATGGCCAAACAGCCCCACGTACACAAGTAATGGAGTGATGGTTTCCTTCCTTTTCCATCCTTCATACGGAGTAACTTCACTATTCTTAGTTGGAACTCTATTTAGAACATGACATGTTGTTAAAACAGCCTCCCCCCACCATGCTTTAGCCATACCGGATGTTCCTAACATGGC
>Ga0182004_10002891_pt1 | contig 13512 bp, 11 predicted proteins | sample Sormic07211540_1_FD_120479 | JGI IMG/M metagenome (GOLD analysis project Ga0182004, IMG submission 120479) | Endophyte microbial communities from Sorghum bicolor roots, Mead, Nebraska, USA - 072115-40_1 MetaG | ecosystem: Host-associated > Plants > Roots > Unclassified | place: USA: Nebraska...
GCATTAAATATAGACGAAAATAAAAACTAACTGCACAGTTTACCTGTAATTTGTGAGATGAATCTTTTGAGCCTAGTTACTCCGTGATTGGACAATGTTTGTCAAATAAAAACGAAATGCTACGGTACCTTAAAAACAAAAATTTTTACAAACTAAACAAAGCCTAAACAAGGCCTAGGCCGTGGATTCCCTTTTGCAGGCCAGAGTCAGACGCAGTGATGATGCCCACTGGCCCAGAGAACTGCGTGGCCGAGGCCCTAGGCAGAAGTTCCGAGTTCCGACGTGTGTATCGTCGGGCTTCCATGAAGAAATCCAGGCACTGGATCGTGTCATTGGATTGGTCCTCGTTTCCACGCTTTCTCAGTTCCCTCGAGCTCCGTTTAGTCTGAGCAGGTCAATGATTAATTTAAACGAGGTCTAGCTGCACGTCCAGTGCGATGGATTGGACAACTTCTTTCAGACGTCCAGTGCAGGGACACGAAATTTGCTTGCACAAAGCACTATAGGCGAGTGCCAGAGTGCAAAGGCCGGTATCGTATCCCATTTTCTAAGATTGTCTCGTTAACTTTACATATTTGACTATTAAGTGAAGTAGTCTCTCTCAACACACAATTTTATTTTACTATTTTATAGGCTAGTCATATTTGATGTTTTGATCGAACTCTAACGTTTTGTCATTCTAGTTTGTCATTTGTGTTATTTGGCAAAAAGGTAAAAATCACTCCTTCAACGGTTTTGCAAACGAGTTTGCCATTTTAGTAAACTTGACATTTGAGAGGCTCCCCTTGGCATATTTGGGAGTTGGCTTTTGATTTGGCAAACACTTGCGGCCGGTTTTCCTGCGTCAATTCCGTGCGCGGCCTGGTCTCTTTGGCGTTGTTTTCTTCGTCGTAGGGAGTCCTCGCGCCAAATAGAGTCCGCGCCGCCATTGGTTTGCCGCGACTCAAAGACGCAGATCGAGTCTGCTACGTCGTCCCTCCCTGAACGCGATTGAAATACGCAGATCGAGTCTGCTACATCCCTCCCTGAAGATCGCGCGCGTCTGGACAGAAACACGCGAGCGGCCATTGCATCCACGCAGCCGAGCGATCTCCACTAGGTATTGCCAAGTCCAAAATGCCAAACCATTGAGGATGGCCATATTTTTTCCTTTGCATTTGCAATTGGGAGTTGGCAAACAACAACAAATGCCAAACCAAAATTGCCAAACCATTGGAGGTGCTCTTATATGAACTATACAACCCTTTGAGTGAGGATAAGAGAGTAGGCTTAGTGAATATACACACACTCAATCCTTTCTCTTCTATAAAGATGTACACACATATTAAGAACCGAGTTGGTTTCTAAATCAGTTTTGGATTTATTTTGGACGTGGGAAACTTGGAGAACGTGTTTTGAACTTATTTTCTTTCAGGATAAAACTACCCCTCTATATAAATACACGAGCAGATCATGGCCGATTGAGAATCCAACTTACAATATCGTAAAAACAAAACAAAAAACACATACCTTTTTTGCCCTACTTTCTCTCTATTTCGTTGTTCGCCACGTCTCTCGACAAGATTTGAAGTTGTTTTTTTTGTGGCCTTGCTGATTCTAGGACAACCTCTATATGTTCTCCTCAACGGGTCTTTTTCTGGAGGTGTTTGGAAGTCTACTACATGTAGAACGGGTTCAAAATCGACCTACAACCTCTTGGTTGGTTTCGTCGATTTGTTGTGTTCTTGTTGCGATTGAGGTTCATTCAACCTCGGACTTGCTAGCCTTTAGTGGTGTGTGATTTAATTTGGCGTCACTACGTGAGGAAGTTAGAGTGAAATAAATTCCAAATACTCAGTTGCAACAACGAGGCTGGTGGTGATGGAAGAACGTCGCCATTTCAAAAAAAAAAGGGGGCAAATCGCTATGTACTTCTGCAGTGGCGTGTCCCAATCTGCTGCTGGCGTCACGTTTCTTTACGTGTTTCATCGGTCAAATTAGGCCTGTTTAAATTGTTGATGAAATTTTTTTGTGTCACATCGAATGTGTCGGAAGGATGTCGGGAGAGGTTTTTAGAAACTAATAAAAAAACAAATTACATAGCTCGTCACGAAACTGCAAGACAAATTTATTAAGCATAATTAATCTGTCATTAGCATATATGGGTTACTGTAGCACTTAAGGCTAATCATGGAGTAAGTAGACTTAAAAGATTCGTCTCGCGATTCTCAACTAAACTGTGTAATTAGTTTATTTTTTTATCTACATTTAATGTTCCATGTATGTGTCTAAAGATTTGATGGGATGGATGAAAAATTTTTAGAAGGGACGTGACAAACCTTTTATATAGGATTGCGTGTGGTAAGCGCCTCACACCATCCTCGATGCAGTGAGGCCACTAATCGCTATCGCTATGTCTACTGGTCTACTGTTATATAAATTACTAGGTAGTATGACCGTGCGTTGCTACGGGACAAGTAAACTTTTGTATAAAAACACACGTATCACATGATAAGATAATAATATTGTGAAATTAAATACTAACGATAAAGTGACATTTAATCCAAAACGCAAAGTTTGTGAAATTAACAGAGTCACAAAGAGCAGTGTCATAGGCACACAAACTCTACTGTATAGACTTTTTGTGATGCAACTAAGATAATGTTTTATATTAACATGTAATATCCATTTCTCTCGTGTGCCAATAAATCTACAAATGAGTTCCGTCGCATCTTCATACACAGTTTCAATTATATGTAAATAGTGGACATGCACTTGCGTCACGCATGTGTCTATATTTTTTTTGAGAAAAAGGAGAAATAACAATAAAATCTTCTAGTTCCAACTTACATCAAGTTTACTCTCCTTTTTTATTGTAATATATATAAAGAGAAATAAAAATAAAGGGATGATCTTTGTGAGTTTGTAGAAACTGAAATTTGCTCCTTTTTATTGTAATATATATAGTTATAACTTATGAGTTTGCTTTGATGTTTGTAAGTTTGTAGAAATTTTGAAATTTCTTCTTTTTCGTTTACTGTAATATAATATATTTGTACTATACTTGAATCATCCCTATAATTATAGTATTTTTATATTTGTACTATACTTGAATCATCCCTATAATTATAGTATTTGATGTTGAGCTGCAGGCTAACCTCATTTGGACACACCTATTGCTGATTCTAGATAGTGAGATTTAGAAACACATGATCCTAGATGATGTAAACACTTCACACTTTCTTCTCGTGGAAGGTTATTGCTGATTCTAGATAGTGAGATTTAGGAACATAAAAAATAGCTAATATGAGTTTTTTTAGAACTGCAAGCAAAGTTTAGCAGATTACCAATAGGCAATTCGTCACACAGAAGCATGTGAAGGGCAGCTCAGGACTCCTGTATATATACTTAGCTACGGTCTTGTATATAACATTCAGATTATGTTAAAAAAGAGAAATATGACTGACTGTACCTTAGTACTTTCAGTAAGTTATACTCTCGGTGCAACAACGAAGAGCATTTCTAAAAGTATCTAATATTTTATTCCTCAAAACATGAATTGGTAGAAAACTGATACTTTAGAGCCCCTCAACGAAGTGGTGATCTCTATCGCCTTCATTGCAACAATTGCCTGGGAAACAAGTATGGCAGAAGCAGTAGAAGATGATAAGGAGTAGTACATGCTCCAGCTCATATTAAAACTTTTTTTTACAAACATGAATGTAGGTTGAATGTGATATTGGTGCTTGTCTTTGCCTTTATTCAGAGCAGAAATCTGTACAAAATGAGAATACACAATCAACTTTCTTAAATTGTTAGATTTTGTATGATATTGTTAGTTTTCTAACAAATGGTGGAAAAACATACTGAAATGTAAAAAACAGTGGCCACGGGTTGAAACATACATTACTCGGAGCATGCAGAACATATTGCTGCTACATTTTGTGTCCCCTTCTCAGCGTCTCTGACAACAAGACAGGCGCGTACCGACCCATATATATCTTCTTGCTTCTATTTGAGTCAACATTTTTTTTATTTCTTTTCCCTTTTCTTCAAGGCATAATTCTTTCTCCGAATTCTGTACTGGAAAGGTAAGGCATAGTCCTTTCACTGAATTATGTTCTCGAAAGCTGGATAATATGTCTATTTGTTCCAATTTTGTTGAGGATTGCCAAACTATATATCTTTGCATAGTTCAGTTTTCATATACTAATTTATGCCTGATGAATGAGTAGCTGAATTTAAAGAAACATGTAGGAATTACCATGAGGGATTTTCCTACTGCGGACGTAGTCTTGGGTGGCAAACTGGCAAGCAAGACTGTACGGAGAAGGGCACCAGGTAGTAGTTGTTCACGAAACCATTGCTGCCGACAGGGAAGGCACACTGCGTGTGTGAGGTGGCTGAATCACCACAGCCTCCTTCGTCTGGCTGTCCGGCTGTCTCCATAGGCACGAGCCGCGCCCATGACTTAGAGTTGTTTTCTTTGTCCAGCTTCCCACCTGTGGAGGCAGAGGTGGGGACATGGAGATAGAACCGCTCTCTGGCTGCACAGGCGGCGACGGTGGCAATGAGTTGCTTACGCTTGGGTGGGTGGATCTTGGGTTCCTGTCGCTCCCTGGCCTCCGGCTGGATTTGCGCCGCTTTGTTAGATCTCGCCGTCGGCGCAGCACCATGCCCAAGTAGGGCCATCGCGGATGAATCGAAGGGCTCCGTCCCCATTGAATCCGCGCTGCTCGTGTCGGATTAGAGCGCCACCCCATGCCCGAGCACGGCCATCATAGGTGAATCGAAGGGCCTCATCCTCGTCGAATCCGCCCTGCTCGCGCCGGATTGGAGCGCCACCATGTCAGATCGAGACACCGACATCGATGTAACCAGCATAGGGAGGTGAAAGGGTGGCGTGGACGAGAACCTCGGAGGCGATCCTTGCCAATAAATGAAGAAGAACAAACACAAACAATAGATAGGGGTCGGCGAAAGGAACACGTACTGCTGTCCTTGCCAACGGCGAGGGTGTTGAGGCTGCCGGTGCACTGATGCCGAGTTACCCGTCCTTCACAGATCCAGCCTTGAGCGATTCCCTGCCTCCACAGCCAGAGATCCGCTCCTCAATGTGGCATGCACTGGTGGGCTTCTCCTCTGTGCAACGCCCTTGGCCTGAGGCCTAGTCTTTAGCGCACCTCTGCGGATTCAATTTCACACAGCAGGACGAGAGAAGGGATGGCGTACCTCATCAGCAGGGAAGGGCCAACGAAAATGGCAGTGGCGGCGCAAGCCCGGCACGCGAGCAGCAGCGCGCCAAGGCGAAGGCTTGCCGTGCAAGATGCGAAGCACCGGAGGTGGTTGCTAGGTGCAGGGCAGGAACCAGGAGGCGAGGTTGGAGAGCGAGCTTTCGATAGGATTGCGAGCAGAAAGCGAGATGGGGCCGTGATTGCCGTGGGGGAAGGATCAGGGGCGGAGGGATCAATTGCCGCAGGTGATGGGGGCGTGATTGCCGCTGGCCGCGCGTGGGATCGCAGGGGCAGACGGACGAACGAAGGCAGAATGTCGCACCAAAATATGTCCACTCTTTAGTCTTTTTAGTTGTTGTAGGAGAAAATAAAATAAATTCAACCAATTTGAGTGGAGCGTCAGCCCGTGGAAGGAATTTTGTTTTCAGACTCGGGCCTCGTTTAGTTCCCAATATTTTTTTAGTAGATGTATTGTAGCACTTTTGTTTTTATTTGATAAACATTATCTAATTATGAAGTAACTAGGCTCAAGATTCATCTCGCGATTTATAGATAAACTGTGCAATTAGTTTTTTATTTTTATCTATATTTAATGCTCCATGTATGTGTCGCAAGATTCGATGTGACAGGAAATCTTGAATTTTTTTTTGTTTTTAGGTGAACTTAGGCCTTGTTTAGATACATCCAAAAACCTAAAACTTTACAAGATTCTCCATCACATCGAATCTTGCGGCACATAACATTAAATATAGATAAAAAAGATAACTAATTGCACAGTTTACCTGTAAATCATGAGACGAATCTTTTAAGCCTAGTTTCTTCATAATTAGATAATGTTTGTCAAATAAAAACGAAAGTGCTACAGTGTCAAAATCCAAAAAGTTTTTGGATCTGAACAAGGCCAGACCTTATTTAGTTCCGAAAAAATTCGGATTTCGGCACTGTAGCATTTTCGTTTTTATTTGACAAATATTATCCAATCATGGACTAACTAGGCTCAAAAGATTCATCTCGTGATTTACAGGCAAATTGTGCAATTAATTTTTATTTTCGTCTATATCTAATGCTTCATGCATGTGCTTCAAGATTTGATGTGACGGAGAATCTTGAAAAGTTTTTGGTTTTCGGGTGAACTAAACAAGGCCTTAAGGCCAGTCTCAATACATGTTTCATGAGAGTGTCATGCACATTAAATAGGGTGCTACATAAGCAAAATTGCTGACTTGGCAGGGTCATTAAATGAAGGAGTTTCATCAGATGAGAGAGGAGTTTCATCCCCATGAAACTCTTATGGCTCGGTTACCTAGTTTATAGTCTTGATAACTGTGCCATAAAACTATGCATTGAGACTGACGTAAGAGCAACTCCAACCATTATGCAAATGGACTTGGCATTTACCAAAATATATAAAACTCCAAAAAAAACCCCTGCAATCGTTATGCATTTGGACTTTGCATTTTACATAGCTATGCATTTGGAGGGGGAAACTTGGCATATATGCCAAAGGAGTCCGGCTATCCAAATAGAGATCACGGGATTCTCGGTTCCACCTCGCGGGCTTTTTTCTTCCCTTCGCGCCGCCACCACTTCGCGCGATAGGAGAAGCATCGCGCGTCCTCCTTCGCCAGCTTCGCGCGCGCGTTTGGACGAAGCAGCGCACAATAGGACGACGCAGCGCGCGACAGGACGAATCTACGACGCCTTTCTCATCAACGCCGGCCAGGTACGGCTAGATCCATTTTCCGGTACCCTCGATCCCATGTTGGCTTCACGAAATTCTGCTGCTCGTGAGCTGCAACGGCTTGACTGATGGCGGCGACCTGCCTTGACGACGAACTGATGGCGGTGACCGAAAACTGATGGGGAACCGGACCTGATGGAGATCGGTACTGGAGCCAAGGAGCGGGAATTGGTGAACGGGAGACGACGGCGGGCTGTTTGGCGCGGGATCGATTGGCCGCGCGGGAAGGAGTGCCGCGAAACAAAATTTCCGAGAAAAAAAAGATGATGGACTTGGCATTTTGCATAACTGTTGGAGATCATCCGATTTTAGCCTTGTATTTTCATTTGGGGGTTTGCAATTTGTCTAAAATACATAACTTCAAATACATAATTGTTGGAGATGCTGTAAGCAACTTTTGTTTTCTGTCCGTGGTTGGTTGTGGTTACCAGATCCGATCCGATCCCACTGACTGGTGGGGTCAGGCGGTCAGCATCCAAGTCAGAACCCGGGCGGAGCGGAACCATAGCTCGTAGTAGGTGCTGCAGCCCGGGCGGGTGGATCGGACCGGAGGCCCCGACGACGCCGGGGTAGGTGGCGACTCCGCGCCGTGTATTAAACCACTCCCTGCAACCTCCCTCCACGGCTCCACTTCACCGTTCTTTCTCCCTCACCAACCCGCCAACCAAACCTTCATCTCCAATGGCCGCGCCCGTGTCGCAGCCGCCGGTGGCCGCCAGGGCGTCCACGCGGTTCCTCCCGCGCGGGATAGGCGCGCTCCCGGAGTCCGCCCCCGCGTCGCTCCGCTTCTCCGTCGGCCGCCGCCGCCGCGCCGCTCGCCTAGGTCCGCGTGGATGCCCTCCTTTCACCTCGTATATTACTTACTGGAATTTGTTTGTTTCGTATGAACGGCGTTGAGCGGATAAGCATGGCGCGTCTGTGGCGCAATTGGGTTGGAGATTGCCGGGCGGGAACCCTGGGTTGCTTAATTGCAATTCGGTGGATTGCAGCGTGTCCGTCTCGTGGGTGGTTAGAAGGGTTCCGAAAACCTTCCCGTCTGGAGAGGGAATAACCCGCCTTATGATGACGGCATGTACATGTTTTGTTGTGATTCGTTTAGAAATGATCCAATGAATATAGGATTCCAAGGTTCTGGTGCTAGTTGGCTTAGTTCAGTGTATTCAATTAATCAGCAAGTGTTTTAGATCTAGTGGGTATCACAACTGTTTCTAAAGTTTGTTATCTTTGTCAATTTCCATCATTGATTTCCATGCCGCGATTCTTATACTCTAGCAAATGGCTTCTTAATCTGCTAGTACATGACTGGCATTTTCTTAGAACAAGAATGGAAAAGGAGCCGACTCTTAAATGTGTGCTTTTGAGAACAGAGGTGAAGGCATCGGGAAATGTGTTCGGGAACTACTTCCAGGTTGCAACCTATGGCGAATCCCATGGAGGGGGTGTTGGTTGTGTTATCAGTGGCTGCCCACCCAGAATTCCTCTCTCTGAGGCAGACATGCAAGTAGAACTCGATAGAAGGTATGTCTCTTACTCTCTTCCACATCATTAGTTTTAAGTTAGTTTACTACTGGAGTTACTATTTCAGAAGTATATATGTTTGCTAAAATATAGCAGAATACAGTTCTCATATGGAATTTTTTGGGATATGTCACTCCCACTGCCCACTAACATGGTAGTAACATGTGGAATGACATCATCAAACTCATATTAGGGTGGACCGGTAGTAGCATATATTCTTATATACATTGCTAGATTATTTCTTTGGTGTTCACTGATGCCGAAGGATGAATTTCCTCGATATATTGCTAAACTATTTCTGTAATGTTCACTGATGCCAAAGGTTGATTTGTGCAGACGTCCGGGTCAAAGTAGAATAACAACCCCAAGAAAGGAGACTGATACATGCAAAATTCTATCAGGGACACATGATGGTATGCTACCTACCAGAATAGAGGACAAAAATTCTAGAACTAAGAATGCATTAGCTTTTCTCAGTAGCATGATAATACTTATGTTATTTTTTTCTCCAGGGATGACTACTGGCACACCAATTCACGTCTTTGTCCCGAACACAGATCAAAGAGGCGGTGTAAGTATCTAATTTTCTGGATGTATATTTTCTTTATGAATGGAAGCTATGGAAGCTGAACATTTATAAGGGAGAGTATCAGTACTATATTTTGTTTCATAAACATATTCGCTTCTACAGGATTACAGTGAAATGGCTAAGGCGTACAGACCATCCCATGCAGATGCAACCTATGACTTCAAGTATGGTGTCAGAGCTGTGCAGGTACCTTGTTTTATGCACATATAAGTATCAAGTAGCTATCACACTGTACAACCAGTTCTTACACATTTTGTGCTGGAACTTATGTAAGTAATGACTCTCAGACTTTAATATTTGAGTCAAAATATTTGTGCTTGACGAATGGTAGGGAGGCGGAAGGTCATCGGCCAGAGAAACCATTGGCAGGGTGGCTGCAGGAGCTCTTGCAAAGAAAATTCTGAAGCTCAAATCAGGAGTGGAGGTGTGGCCCTACTTAGCAACATTTTTCTTGAACCATTATACTCTTGTGATTAACCATTGTAGTTAGCCTGGTTACTTCGCCATAGAAAAATGCAACGCTAAAGAAAACGGAAGCTTGTTTTTTGGAGTTTTTTTATATGTAAAAGCTATAAGACCGAACATTGTTAGATCCTTGTCAAACAGTGCTCCTCAGATTTCTTGGACTTGAATCCTGGTTTTTGTTTGACCTATACAAAGCATGCAGACGGTTGCAGGACAGCAGATGGTGTCATATGATGGTTGATCCACAAAGTTGTTGACGTCACTTAGTCTCTTTGGAGGGTGCTGTAGTAGTTTTCTAGTCATGTGGTTAGCCGTTCTGGGCTTTCAAACTTGGTTTGCTGTGTTGCAGCAACGCTGTTGCTGGTGTTTTGGTCGTGCGCTTTGGATAGGTTCCCTTGGTGATCCTAGGCCTCAGTGCTGTTTTTCTTTCGTTTTTTTTTCTTTGAGTTGGGCTGACTGAACTTGTTTTGAAATACCTCTGTAATTTTGTTGCTGCGGTAATGAAATTCGGTTTTACCGGTGTGGGAAAAAAAACGTGTAGTTCAGTCAATGCAAGTATTCACCTAGAGTAATAAACTATCCTTTTGCATTTTCATTTACACTGCAAAAAGGCAGTCCCTCCCTCTCCCTTTTATAGATAATCCTGATGGAAGAACATCATCTACATGCAGATCTTGGCATTTGTTTCTAAAGTGCATCAAGTCGTACTTCCAGAAGATGCAGTTGATTATGAGACTGTAGCCTTGGAACAGGTATCTTCTTTTCACCACCTCCCCCTCCAAAGCATTACAGGGATAGTCTTCACATGTATTTGCTGAATTTTATCTTATTCTTGTAAATTTCAGATAGAGAGCAACATTGTTAGATGTCCTGATCCAGAATATGCAGAGAAGATGATTGCTGCCATTGATAAAGTACGAGTTAGAGGAGACTCAATTGGTGGGGTTGTCACATGCATTGCAAGAAATGTTCCTCGTGTAAGTGTTGAAACTCTATGGTTATTTTTATTTTGCTTTAGTTTTGATCGCATCATGTCCTTTAAGGTTGATCATCCATTTCAAATTTGTTTTGAATCTGATAACTGAGTTGTTTGGGGCAACAACAATTTGTAGGGTCTTGGCTCTCCTGTTTTTGATAAACTTGAAGCTGAACTGGCAAAAGCAATGCTTTCTCTTCCTGCAAGCAAGGGGTTTGAGATTGGCAGTGGGTTTGCTGGTAAGGAATCATTTCATTTCATTTATGTGCCAGGAAAGAGGAATCATTTTGTTTCCTTGAGTACAAAAGGAATCATTTACATTTTGCACAGGACTAGTTGGCGTTGTTTGCAAATAGTTGACGGGCTATGCAGCCTACTCTACAGCTTGACTAATCCCTAATAACTTGTGCCCAGGTACGGACTTTACTGGAAGTGAGCATAATGATGAGTTCTATATGGATGAGGCTGGAAATGTGAGGACACGAACTAATCGCTCAGGCGGTGTTCAGGTTTTTATCCTAAAATCCTATTACTCTACTTCTACATTTTTGTGTGATATATAGTTGTAGTTCATACGAAATTGTTGACTTACTATTTTTAACTTGTATATGTCCATGCAGGGAGGGATATCGAATGGTGAAATTATTTACTTCAAAGTGGCTTTTAAGCCAACAGCAACTATCGGAGTAAGGCATCCCCAGTTCAAAACTTCCTTTCTTTGCTTCCTTAAAACGTTAGCACATATAATGCGTTTTGAATGATAATACAGCATAATGCTGTGAATACAGTTGGAACCACTAATTTGTCTGATATATTGATTTCACTTTTCCAGAAGAAACAAAATACTGTGTCAAGGGAGCATGAGGATGTGGAACTTTTGGCAAGGGGGCGCCATGACCCGTGTGTTGTCCCTCGAGGTAATGGCTCCACCAAAAATTTCCTACCATTTATCATCACTTTTGGTCCCTATGATCTGATGTTTTCTAATTCTGTTACTTCTGTAGCTGTTCCTATGGTGGAATCCATGGCTGCGCTGGTCCTTATGGACCAGCTCATGGCGCATATTGCTCAGTGTGAGATGTTTCCGCTGAACCTTGCCCTACAAGAGCCCATTGGCTCTGCTAGCAGTGCATCTGAACTGGAACCAAACCTATCATAATGTCTGTCGTGGAGCATGGCCCTCTAGTTTTCCTTGTATCGAAATTCTGGGCTTTGCTAAGCAGTTTGCAGTTTTGAACCAGCATAAACCCTCGATCATTGTATCTAGATATTATAAAGTGAATGAATATATCGAGACTGAAATGCATTAATGTTTTTGTGATGTTTAGACATTTATTATAACAGATATTTAGCCATTTCTTTTTTGGTGAGAGGACGCATGATGTCGTTTGAGCAATAAAGTTCTTTTTTTAAAAAAATTGGGAGAGATAATAGTGTCTTCCATACGATGAGCACTTGAACAGCCTATTAAGGAATTTTGCTAAGACCACGTGTATGTCGCTTGGAGTTTGAGATTTCCACCATATAAGTCTGTTTTGCTGCATCGTCAACCCCTGCTTAGTTTTGATGAAAAAACGCCCCCGCCACACTTAATTGATTTTGTTTTTTATATGTATAGCCACGAGAGGCCAAGTTTTTTTAAAGTGCTAGAATTGAGTTTAATCATCATGCTGTGAACATTTTATGGGAATAGCAAAAATCGGGGTAACAATGTTTAAGCTCTTATCGGTGATTCTTTTGGTGGAATATCTAAAAGGTGTAGCGGGTATATTGTGGCAAGCTTCTACTAACCCTGACATAGACTGAACTGGTGGCTCCAGTTTGATGAGAACGTGTTGAATTGGTTAAGGGTGTGTTTGGAAGGAAGAATTGGAGCTTATGTACTAAATATGTCAATCATTCAGCAGTATTTTTCTCTCACGATAAATTAGCGAATAGTATATTAAACTATGATTTTTTCAGACAAGCAAATTTTTCTAGGAAGAATCGGTGGAAACAGGTTTCTAGCTCAAAGATTCGAAGGGGAACTGTTCCCCTTACCTTTGTAAGGTCTCAAAACGGTGGTGGGGTGGTTTCGCACCGATTTGCTCTCCTTTTTTATCCCATCTGCTCTGTTGCATTGAAAATTATCAACATTTTTGCTTGGCTGAAAATGCATGACTGAAAGTATTATTTACTAATTTATTGTGAGAGAAAAACACTGACGAATGACTGATAGATTTTGGAACAGGTTGTATCGCAAGTGCCATCGCCTCCCTTATCTGACTGACCCGAGGGATGGACACTACGCTCTAGCGAGGGGCTGACACCATAGACATCGAGATGCGCCGCCTCCTTTGCACCTCTTCCTCCAGGTTTCTGATGGTCTTCTCCCTCGACGAAGATCGCATGCCCTCCCTCGAGAACAAACCTCCTTTGTGTGCCCTCCCCTACCGATGGCCCCTCCACTGACGGCGACTGCCTCCTCCCTAGATGACAACCTCGTGTCGCGCCCCTTTATGCCCTGCTCTGCTTGGTGAAGCCAAGCAAGGCCACACCCATCAGGGACGAAGGCAGAACCTTTATGCCCTGCTCTGCTTGGTGAAGCCAAGCAAGGCCACACCCATCAGGGACGAAGGCAGAAAAAAATTAGGAGCTGAGCAGTGGCATCGATGTGCCCGCCAGGCGCCGGCCGCCAGCGTGAAAGCCCAAGTTTGGTTTTGGTAATTAATGACACCAAGTTGCTAATGCCTTGTGTTTAAGTGATTTGAGTTAGGCATAGCAACACATGTGATGAAGGTGTATAGTGGCATGGAAAGGTGGCCACATGATCACAAAGGGATGAAGCATAATGTGGAGTTCATGATGATAGACGAGGAGCAAAGTTATCAAGGCAAAGGTATAAACATAGGGTTTTTACTTTTGCCGGTCTAAGATGAGTAGAGAAGTGATTGACCGGGTTTAGGATAGATAGCCGACTATCAAGAGGGGAAATCACGGTCATCTCTCGAATCAAGTGCTACTAGGTCTA
>Ga0182004_10002892_pt1 | contig 13510 bp, 9 predicted proteins | sample Sormic07211540_1_FD_120479 | JGI IMG/M metagenome (GOLD analysis project Ga0182004, IMG submission 120479) | Endophyte microbial communities from Sorghum bicolor roots, Mead, Nebraska, USA - 072115-40_1 MetaG | ecosystem: Host-associated > Plants > Roots > Unclassified | place: USA: Nebraska...
GAGCAACCGAAACACCATAGACATAGTATTACAACAACATCGACCAACTGTTGCAACAACATGCAACAACTAATACAACAATGCAGATTAAAGCATTGGATGGAGCAACTAAAACACCATGGATATAGTACTACAACAACACCGAACAAATGTTGTAACAACATAAAACAAACTACTACAACATGCAGACTGAAGCAACTGAAACATCTCAAACACAAAACTGCAACAACGACTAAAACCTACTGTAACGTCTAGATAGAACCATTGCAACAATGACGAGATCTGAAACTAGGAGCTCGTCGGAACCCTATCCTACTGCAACATCACCTGAAAAACATACTGCAAAAACCAGAGAACACCATTACAACACGTACGAGCACTGAATCCCAAGAGCTCGCCGAAACCCTAGCCAACACAATATCCGGTAGATCTAGATCCCAGAGGAAGAGCAGGAGGAGCAAGAGGTGGAGGAGGAGCAGAGGAGGGCTCAGAACCGGTCCACAAGAGGAGAGAGGGAAAAGGGAGAGAAAGGCTTCGGATCCAAATCCCTCCCCCACCGTCGGAGCCGCGTCGTTGTCTCTATCTCCAGATGCATGGGGGTCACGAGAGCGAGGGAGAAAGAGCAGGAAGGAAGGGAGTTGCGCCGCTCACTGAAAGCCGCCACCATTGTGCTCTACTCCGGCGGCATGGAGGGCGTGTGGGTCGCAGCGGGGAGGGAGGGAGAAAAAGAGGGAGGAGCGGCTCGCGCATGGCAGAAAGGGCGACCGCATGGTGCGAGCGGTGGAAATAGCAGCGAGATGTGAGAGAAGAGTGGGGATGAAAAAATGAGTAGATAAGAAGGCGTGGGAGAGCAACAAAATGAGTGGACAACAACGTTTAGACGGACGGACGTCTTATAGGTATCGTTACCGTTTCTCGTTACATTGAATCTTATAATAAATGTATAAAACATTAAATATAAATAAAAAATAACTAACTTGCATAGTTTACAACTTTACATACAATTTGCAAGATAAAATTTTAAAATCTAATTAATTTATAATTAAATAATAATTATTATATATAAAAAACATTACAGTATTATTTTACAAATTTTTTCGAGAAGTAAACAAAGGCCCACATACAACCAAGAGTCGTAGACGTCTTGAAACAAAAGACTACCCGAGAGGGACAGACAATCAAAAGCAGAAATGATCGCACACGCCCGCAGAGCGCCACAAAAAAATCGCACTTGCATGAATGAATCTGGAAAAAGCCAGGGAAAAAAAGATCGTGATCAAAATGAAAAGGGTCCAGGCGCCGCCCTCGTGCGCGCTTGCGTCAAAAGCAAGGCCGGCCGGCTTCACTGTCGTGTCTCGCTCTCACCTGATTCCTTCCGCCTCGTCAGCGAACCAGACCCACCCGAGCCAACAACCCATGGCCGCCGCGGCGCCGCCTCTCCTGCTCGCGGGCCTCGCCCTCGCCGTCGTCGCCGCCGCCGTCTGGCCGTCCCTAGCTGCGGCGCCGGCGGCGCTGCAGGACCCGGCGGAGCTCCTGCGCAGGGCCAAGGAGCCGGCGTTCGCGGACTGGATGGTCGGGGTGCGGCGGCGGATCCACGAGAACCCGGAGCTGGGATACGAGGAGTTCCAGACCAGCGAGCTCGTGCGCCGGGAGCTCGACGCACTGGGGATCCCCTACAGGCACCCCTTCGCCGTCACCGGCGTCGTGGCAACAGTCGGCACCGGCGGCCCGCCCTTCGTCGCTCTGCGCGCGGACATGGACGCGCTGCCCTTGCAGGTCTGGGACTGGAACTGTAACCGCCTTCCTTTTTTTTTCTTTTCTTCTTCTCCGGTTACGCTGGCCCTTGGCTGCTCTTCCTCTGCTTCTTGATTTCGCTGCGGGTTCTGGGAAATAAATTATTGCTGGCTTTTCCTAAGGATAGAGGCAAATGTCTCTGCTCTGGTTATCGAATCCGTTTCTGTTTCAACCAAGAGCTTGGATTATAAAAACGACCTGCACACTTCTAGACTTCTAGTGGCTACAAAACTAAATTTGACTTAGTCAAGGGAAGAGGAACGCCAGGGATTCAAAGGAATTGTGGTCACCAGAAAGCTAAAATTTCGTCATTGGTTTCTTTTTTAGAATTCCTTATCCATTGAAATTTGTTGCGGCGCAATACAAAGTACTAGTAAGGACTAATGACCATCGAGGACAGCACGTGCGATATGGAAATGATCTAGTATTGAAGTATCGAGTAGGAGTATGCATATGTACTATAGTTCATTCATTCATGGCAGACATCCTGGTCACTGGTAACAAAAGGGAGGAACAGGTGTGCACCTACTCCTAGGTAGTTCCCTAGCTGCCCTTCCTGATTAGGAACATACAGTGCAGAAAAAAGAACTTTGGCTTCTTACTGAAATGATGAATCACATGGGCTGCCTATGTGTATCTATAACAGTCATATGAGCCTTCGGTCATGTTCCAGGTGGTGATTGACCAGACAAATATGTAATTTTGTGTATTGCATAATTATTTTGTTCTTCTTGAACCTGATTGATATGATTGAATTTATTGTGCACATGAGCATGATCTCTTCTATTGGTGAATGTGAAAATCAATATCTTCTTTCTTTTTTTGTTTTACCAGCTCTCTAACAACCTGCTATTGATATGTTCTGTATGTATTTTTTGTAGTGTCATAGGTCCATATTTCGTACAGGTTGAATTGATTGCATGTTGAGAGTTGCTTCTCAATGTACTAATCTCCAAAATTGAATATTATTGTAGGATCAAATTTCAATTATTTTCTTGATAATTTAATTATAGTAAGCTACATCTGTTCAAAGAAGTATGATTATCTTGTATTTGTCTACCAGTTAAAATTGGTGTCCTGTTTTACAGGAAAGTGTGGAATGGGAACACAAGAGCAAAGTTCCCGGGAAGATGCATGGTTGTGGACATGATGCACATGTTGCTATGCTGTTGGGATCTGCTAAGATTCTTCAGGAGCATCGTGATGAGTTGAAGGTTGGTTAAAATATTTTCTGTATATAAAGCAATGCAAATTTCTCAGTGTGCAATGAAAAGTTTTGAAATATTTGAAATTCTCTCTTCAAACTTCGAGTGAGATATCTGAATAAATTTAAATATGGATAAATCATTGATTGTTAAAAGTATGAGTATTAGCAAGAGTTGTTTGGATGTCCAATCCTTCATTTTGGCAAACATGGATATCTGTTTGATTTGATGTATTGTTTCTAGTGGTATATATGTATTAATTTTGATGGTTTACCTTGCACCTGCTCTATATTTGTGGCAATCATAAGAGAGATTTGTTGATTAAATAATGATAGAATAGCCTTAAAAACTATATAAGATGTTTAACATTTGTATATTGCAATCCTTTTCTTGCTTTCATTGCATTAAGCTACATGTTCGCAATCCTTTGTAGATTTGGAAAAATGATAAAGATGCAGAGCCTGTTTTTTTTTTTTTTTGGAGTTTTTGTTTGTTTAAAAATAAATATCTCATCTAGTAGTTCTTACCCAGTTTTACCTTTTAATGTCATGATCCCAAGACTACAGAGTGTATCATAATATAGTCTACTGGTAGCTTCCTTATATTTTGTATAACTTAAAATGGATGCTATATCTGTAAGAGGTAGCTTCTTTTATTCTAGGGAAGTCATTTTTTTTGTCTCAGGTGTAGATCTATGAAATGCAATAATACATTGCTCTTTCTATGCCTTTTTATTTGCTACAATAGATGCCTTTAATCAATTGCTTATGTTTCTTTTTGTAGGGAAAGCGTGCATCCACATTAAGTCAGCCAATATTGGTTTAAGTAATTATGTTTAGGAAGCACACAACTAATCCTAGAAGTCCACATTGAGCAATCTTATTAAATTGCTTAGTTTTTTTTTCTCAAACTATGATTAAATCACTAGTTCAGTTGCCTCCATATCAGTTATATGAACTGTCTTGTAATCTTTGAATTTTAGTCACCCTTGAGTTTCTATGGTTATAAATTTTGTTTATTAATGTAGGGTACAGTGGTTCTTGTTTTCCAACCAGCTGAGGAAGGTGGCGGTGGGGCCCAGAAAATGATAGAAGCTGGAGCTCTGGAAAACATAGATGCCATTTTTGGGCTTCATATAGCTGATTCTGTGCCTATTGGTGTACTGGCATCCAGGCCAGGGCCTATTATGGCTGGGAGTGGATTCTTTGAGGCCGTAATAAGTGGAAAGGGAGGGCATGCTGCACTTCCTCATCACACTATAGATCCGATATTGGCTGCCTCAAATGTTATTGTGAGCCTTCAGCAACTTGTTTCCCGAGAAGCTGATCCCTTGGACTCACAGGTACCCTCCGTATCCTTGGCTGACTTAATTTGTTCTTATATGCCATAAATTTCCAAGCATGGAAGCAATTTGTTGATTGACGTTGTCTATATCCATTTTTATGATCTACATAGTTCCCTTCCATAGAATTTCTGTCCTGTGTTGTCCTGTTGGTCTAAATTACAGAACCAGAATAGAACAAACTATATAAAATTATTCTGCCATGTGTTGTGAGATCTGTTTGAAATTCATCGAGATCTTGTTGAACTTTTTATCCTGGTCCTAACACGGAAACTACAAAGGAGGGCAGCCCGAATTTTCCTGGACTTGTTATAGCTAGGCAGCACAGATATTGCTAATACTATTCAAAACTTAAGTTCTAAACTCTTAAATTGTTCAATACAGAAATTGTAGTTTCATATGCAAAAATGATTTTGCATCGCAAGAATTATACAATTTTTTATTCAATACATTACTCCCAGGCTCCCATCATTTTGTTCAGTGCATTGACTATTGTACTTTTGTTATGTTGAACCTTTGGCAATTTATCCTTATTTACACTCCAGTAGTCCACTTTATGATTTTTTATTTGCATCCATGCTGTGTTCTGCAGGTTGTAACAGTTGGAAAGTTTCAAGGAGGTGGAGCCTTCAATGTGATCCCTGATTCAGTTACTATAGGCGGCACCTTCCGAGCCTTTCTGAAAGAGAGTTTTAATCAATTGAAGCAGCGAATTGAAGAGGTAAGAGCATTTGTTTGGGAACTTTGTGTTACTCTTTCAGTAGTCAATTCTTAATTATTTTCTGCGGTTAGGTTCTCTTAGATGAAAAAAAAAGGATTCAAAATTACCTTCGATATATGGCTACTTGAATTTGCTGTTAAGATAATTAGTCACTGTACCTAACTACAATAGTAATTTAAAACAGATTGATCTGTGAATTTCATCGATAGCTTTAGAGGAGTGGATACTTTGCAAGTGGCACTGGCACGACATTCTATGTGCTGTCACATAATTTAAATATATACTACAACCAAGGGTATATTATAAACGAATAAGCTGATGCACATCTAAATTTGGTGCATTCCGTTATTCTGCTTTTGTGTTAGATTGTACTGCTGTCAGTTTGAGCACAAGAGCAGTTCCTCACACTTATTCTCATGAATAAACTCAATTTTTGGAAAGTTGCATGGATACAGACGCACATGTAATTTGCTGTTTGAGTACTTGTAATAGGTTTTTTTCCTTTCACTTTACTCTTAATGAAAATTACAGATATAGCTGTAGGCTTGTAGCTTTCACCTTGGTAATGGTATTACTGAACTTACAAAACCAGTTTCCTCATAGTTATTATGGGTTGGTAGGTTTGTATATGGAACTATCTGGCCATCTGGGTCACAATGGTCAGAACTCTTGACACCTGCACTGAGTTCCCAGCTATATTCACCTCTGGAGTTATAAACATCTTACAGATAAAATTTCACTGTAGATTGTCCTGCAGAGGATAGAGGACTTCAGCTACTTTATTTTTCATGTCTCAGGTGATTGTGTCTCAAGCATCCGTGCAGCGCTGCAGTGCTAGCGTGGACTTCCTCACAAAGGACCGTCCATTCTTCCCCCCAACCATCAACAGCCCTGAGCTCCATGATTTCTTCGTGAATGTGGCCAGCGAGATGGTTGGGTCGAGGAACGTGAGGGACAGACAACCGCTAATGGGTGCTGAGGACTTCTCGTTCTATGCCGAGGCGATCCCCTCAACCTACTACTACTTTGTGGGCATGTACAATGAGACTCGTGGACCGCAGGCGCCCCATCACTCCCCCTACTTCACCATCAACGAAGATGCCCTCCCCTATGGTGCAGCTGCACAAGCTGCTTTGGCAGCTCGCTATCTACTCGAGCATCAGCAACCTGCTGCTACCACTGATAAGGCAAAACCCCATGATGAACTGTAGATACATAACGTTTGCTTCGCTCTGTTAATGAAATTAGATTGAGCAACAATTTCTTTGCCAAGCTATTCCACGGCTGTACATATCCTGATATCTCCATGCTTTGGTAATAATCGGTTGCTGATCAATTGTGGGATCAGGCGTTATTTGGCGTGATGTTCAGTCAGCAAATAATCTGGGAAACATATGGTTCTTCGAACTTGGTAGTATTTCTTATTGTCAGTGATTGTTTATGCGCAGTGCACACGAGGAATTAAGAAAGTATAACAGAACCAAATAACAAAATTGGGGCATCAAGAAAGGCTCAGGCAGCACAAATACCTTCAGCAGTTACATTATCCCACCTACGAATCAGAAAATTGCATATGATAGCATAAAAAAAACGTGGTTGTGACTGGACATATCAAGATCATTTAGTATTCAAATACTTGAGAGACTATTTGTATGAGCTACAACTTTTAGGCTTTTAGGTCAAAACTTGAGAGACTATTTGTATGAGCTACTACTTTTAGGCTTTTAGGTCAAAAGCTGGGTTTCTAGCTTTTGACTCTTTGCTACTGAATTTGTGATATATTTTTAGCTTCTCAGTACATAAAAAATCAGAGAAGCAAAAGCCAGCTTTTCAAATTTTCTTTGATTTCTGATTGACAGAAGCTAGGGAAAACATGAAACAAACAAACCCTCACACGACTTCTCTAGCTCACTAGACCTTCCAAACCCATCCAGGGGCTGTTTGGTTCTTTAGTACTAAAAATTAACGCTACGTTTAGATGATATTTAAGGATCAAATGTGAACTAATTGCATAAGTGGTGACTAATTAGCGAGACGAATCTATTAATCTTAATTTAGCAATGATTTGCCTATATGATGCTACAATAAACATAGGCTAATTAAGGGTTAATTAGGATTAATATATTCATATCATCAATTAGCCGTGGATTATGCAATTAGTTTTGAAATTAGTTCATGATTAGTCTTTTTAATTAGCATCCAAACATAATACTAAGTTTTAGCAGCTGAGATCTAAACAGACTGTAGTTTGTTTGTACAGGGGTGTTATTTGTTCTAGTATGTTAGTAAAAGCTTATATCCATTCTATTTCTAAATGAAACCCCAAAACAGTCACACAAAAAATATTACAATCCATTTAGCAAAGCTCTATCTCCACCATGAGTTAGGACTTGCAGCTTCAAAAAAAAATCCTAGATCAGAGCTGGTTACACTGAGGGCGCTTAGATAATTCATTCTATTTATAGTTTAGACTCTTTAATTAATCTACAAACTAGCTCCACCAAAGCAACATGTACAAGATAATAAACGTAGAATACCGCGGCAGCCGGCAGAGATGAGAGGGATGACACAGAAAGAGTGGGCAAGCCAAGATGGTGCGCCACCTGTTATCCAAAGGCGTCCAGCTCCTCCCCACACGCGCACCAGCAACCACAGCAGCCAGGCAGCCAGCGAGGCCGCCAGAGGAAGCCACCAAACCAGCCAGTTGCGGCCAGTTGCGGCCTCAGCCCAACTGGTGCCGTGCCGTGCCGTCTCCTCTCCTCTCCTCTCTCGTCTCATCCCCAGCCCACCCAGCAATGCCCTCCTCCTCCCCTCCCACATGACCTGCGCCGCGCCGCGCAGCCACCCTTGCCTGGTCACGAGAACGCCGCCACGCACATCAGTTGAAGCGCTTCTCTCCCACCCTCTTATTCGTGGATTGGAATCGACGCCTGGAAGTGGATGACGATGGCGGGTTCTTGCGCCGCGCCGCCCGTTGCCGGTCTTCCCTCGTTGAGGACGCCGCCGCCAACTCACCTCAGACTTGGCGGCTTCTTGCCCTGTTCCTCGGCCGCGCGGAGTCGCGGCGCCGCCGTGCTGGGATGCGCTCTGGGGGCCAAGAAGCAGACGCCGGGTGTTCTGAACCGGGTACTTGCTTCCTACAGATAAACCTGATTTGTTGTTTCGTCTGCATGATTCGTGGGTTGGACTAGAACCTTTTCTTCTTCTTTTTTTCTGGCTTTGGTGTTAAACTGCTTCTCGATTGCATTGCTGCTGTGATGACAATTTTGTGATGTTTATTATTACACACCTTCAAAGATCAATTAATAGATAACAGATTATATGGTCCCAGATTGAGTATGTATCGGTATTGGTTTCTATGGTAATTCCTTGTGTGCCAAAGGATTTAACAGTTATTCTTGTTTTTTCATGTCAAGCCTATACGTAAGCTGAATCTCTACAATGTGTAATAACCAAGATTTGTAGTCGCATCAAAATTGCCATATCAGCCTGTATCACCGTAGCTCCAATGTTCACCCAAAATTCTCATCAGAAAAGAAAAAAATCAGTCAAAATTTGATATTTTTACGGTCCATGGTAACAGCTAGTCCTACTTGTGTTGCTGGTATCTGCTGCTTAGATCCTGTGCCTAAAGTTTGGACAGTGGCATTCACACCTTCCCTGCATGTGAGCTATGCCTGCTAAATCATAGAGCAGCTTCGGATCAATACCAAACATCAGTTGGTATGGAACTTTCTGGCTGGAAATGATAAAAAAAACACCATTCAGAAAGTTAACCATTTTTCACATATATTATGTGGGCTACTCTCATTACATGCCAAAAGTGATTGTGCTATAGCTTTTCTGTAGCATGCCTCAAAAGGTGAACAATGTAGCTCAGAGGATAAAGTAGGGTTTCTATTTGATATTCCATTGGAATGTCTCTGGAGAGTTGGGTTTGTTGTTGTCTTTTATTCAATATTTCCCGCTTGACCTTATTTATTCAGAATCCAATACTTGTGATTCTTATCAGCTTTGTTGTTGTCTTTTATTCAATATTTTCCGCAATGTCTCTGGAGAGTTGGGTTTAAAATCGACAGCACACATATAAATCCACCTGGTGAATTTAGGTTGTGTCTTAAATGGCTGCAGCCTCTCTTGTGCTATGGTGTTACTCTAGATACAGGATTACTTGATAGCTAATTTTGACTAATTGCTATGGGTTCAACCTATTTTTTAAAAAAAAACTGGTCTTTTTATTTCTATATACTACAATATATTTGGTTTTCACTAATGATTTACTGCCAGGGCTGTTTTTATTGTGCTCGTATAGTTGCTCTGCGGATACATGCGAAGAGATGGCCATGAAGGTGATGTAAGCAGTCAAGGAAGGGATGACACTGTTATGTTTGGGCCAGATGATGATGGTGTAAAGATTCCTACTCAGGTAGAGACTCTTGTAAAGGGCACTGCAATGGTTGCTGAACCAGAATACAAGGCGATCCCAGATCTAGATTACCTACAGGTACCTTTTTTTTATCATTTTATACCGAACTGACTTTTCTATTAAAAGTTAACTTTAGTGGTTATTAAACCTTTTAAAGTTAGTGTGATACAATCAGAATTTCAATAATGAATGCTACTTAGCATATATGGGCTTCATGAATTGATTTATCCTGTGAACTGGTCTCATTTATTTTGTGGTCATGCAGGAGCTTCTGGCTATTCAGCAGCAAGGACCTCGTGCAATAGGTTTCTTTGGAACCCGCAACATGGGATTTATGCATCAACAGCTTATTGAGATCCTGAGCTATGCTATGGTCATAACTGTATGTTCCTATGTGCCGTTGTCATTCATATGATCTCCCTGATTTATATGCCAGTGTGTTTCATATGATCTTTGATCCCTCTAGCATTGTTAATAATGTTTGTGTATAATTTGCAGAAAAATCATATATTCACATCTGGGGCTTCTGGAACAAATGCAGCTGTTATCAGGGGTGCTTTAAGAGCTGAAAAGCCAGAGTTGCTTACTGTAATTTTACCACAAAGTCTAAAGAAGCAACCTCCTGAAAGCCAAGAACTGTTGTCTAAAGTAAGAATTCCTAATATTTCTATTATGGAATGAGACTTCCTGGTGTTTCTATTCTGAATTGGTCATTTTCTAGTCAAACTTAGCTCCAGACCTGTTACTATAGAGCCCTATGCACGCCAGTTTACCTTTGTTTCTATATATTTAGTATTAGCCATTTAGTGATTTTGTATGGATTGATAGACTGCTCATCAGTCATCACAAAATTTTCAGCATATTGACACAGTCGTGGAAAGATTTCTTAGGATCTTAACAAGCTTGATCATAAGTATGCTTAAAAATCAGTGCGATCACTTGGTTAGGAATGTTTGACCATGGCATTTGAATCTTTCAGAAATAGTAAGAAACCATCAACATTATTCTACGATATGGGATTCTGGCTAGATAGCTTATATAAAGATATGCAGCTCTCCTGCGTGTTAGAAAACAAAAGCCAAATCATTAAGCATTCACTGTCATATGTGTTAATTCTAATAACATGCCTTGCGAAGTTAATGGCATCCTGCTGATGCATTTCTTTCCATGTGATAAATTTGAAAATGCTTCAATAACATTTTGTAAATTTTTTATAGGTACAAAACTTGATCGAGAAACCGCAGTATGATCATTTGCCACTAATTGAGGCTAGCAGGTCAGTGAGCTACCTTTCCAAACTGCTCATAGTCTTCCTATACTCTATATTTTTGTCACCAGCGGTGTGGCATATACCAATTCAGTCCATGCAGTGTATCATTTAGTCCCAGCTCTTTTCAGAGATTGCACTAGTGCAGGTGCTATGCATCCTTTGTTTTTGGACAAAACATATTGCACTTTGTTTAATTCAAATAGATCATTGATGGTTCGGGTACAATCCAGAACTTCATTACGCTACACTGAACCAAACACTATGTTCTGCAGATTTTGCAATAGTTTCTGCTGCCTCATTTACAGAATGATTGCATAAATAAAAGACACTGCATCAAAACCAGCAGTGGACAGGTTGATGCCATAATTAATATTTGATGACTCTAGAATGGGGTCTGCCCAAGGGTAGATACTGTACTGTTACCTTGACAAACTGTTATATTTTGTTTGGTTAATCAAATTTTATTTTTTTAGAAAACCAGCGTCTGTCTTTTTGCCTATTTGTTAGGGTGTATAGATATCTTGTACCACTACCCCTTTAGCCTGCTCAGAAGGACATGGACTGAAGGACGAGTCACATTTCTTTTTATCTCTATATAAAAATGTATTGTGACTAGAATATCACCTTTATGCTTAATGGCAACTGTTGCAATCTTCAGGTTATGCAATATGGACATCATCTCTAAGGTCCAACAGGTGATCTGCTTCGCGTTCCATGACAGCAAGCTGCTGATGGAAACATGCCAGGAGGCCAAGAACCTTCGGAAGATCGTGACACTCTTCTACTTGGATTAGCTCCTCCGGAAGGGATCTAGTCTCCTATTTTTTGTCCGTGGCGTAGGCTAATGTTGGGTGATATAAAAAAAAAGCAAGCTGAACGGTTTAGTTAGTTTCGAAATATATTGGATAGGTGGTGCGTTGACCTTCCATTTGGTGGAGGAGAAAGTCATTTTGTTTCGCCCATTGTTTTGATTCTTGTCACAAAGAAACCAATAATCTTGTCGATATGCCTAGTTCGTCAGCGAAGGGAATAAGACTATCAGTTGGAGTTTATTTGTAGTTGATCTCAGGCTTATAATTAGTTCTTGCTTTCAGTTTCTCCTGTTTTGTCTTTTTCCCGCTTTTTATTTGATGATGAAATGTTATCTTTATTGATGACTTAATTTTCTTTTTCAAGTGGGTATTTTCATCAATCGAGATGTTATATATTGTGCGATTTTGGTAAAAAGAAAATCAAGATCTGGACCATGCTTGGTGGGCCGCCGTTAGGCCCCAAGATGGTGCTTGCCCAGAAATGATTTCGTAGTCGTAGAGCTTCCCCATCCTCGTCGCCGCATGGAAAAAGTTCCCCATTCTCGTCCCTGCAAATAACTGTGACCTGCAAACGCACGCTTATGGGAGAGCTTCTACTCTCGTCTCCATCCCCGTGTGCGAAATTCATCCTTGCAGGAAGCAGCCAGGAGCCCTATCTTTGTTTCAATCTGTATGTACATAAGTTATACTACTTTTTTTACTAGCCAGTAGTAGTACTTTCAGCTATAACAAAATAGGTTTCATATTATGGGACACATCTAGCTTAGGGTTCGTGGCATCATTGCCATCTCTATTTATTCAAGTCCCATCTCTATTTATTCAAGTCAACAGGGTAAGTGCAACTTCTTTTCGTTTTGGCACAAGTGTACTCGTATTATACGCAGAAAATTCTGGAAGAATCTGGAGCTTGGATGGCGATGCGGGCGGTGGTGCACTGGTGGGTGGCGGGGGCGTGGACCAGGTGTCCAGGTGGTCACAACGAACCCAACCATTGCCCATGTGCTTGTCCTAACAGGTGGACACCTGCCGTACGGGCATCTCCATCGCACAGGTGTGTGCGCTTGCAGCAGCTTGCTTAGGCCTTGTTTAGTTCACCCCAAAAAGCAAAAAGTTTTCAAGATTCCCCGTCACATCGAATCTTACGACACATGCATGAAGCATTAAATATAGACGAAAGCAAAACCTAATTACACAGTTTAGCTGGAAATCGTGAGACGAATCTTTTGATTCTAGTTAATCCATAATTAGATAATATTTATCACAAACAAACGAAAGTGCTACGGTACCGAAATCCAAAATCTTTTCGGAACTGAACAAGGCCCCTTTAAGCTAGGAGAAGGAGACGCTTCCTCATCTCCTTCCTGATCCTGAAAGGGACACACGTTACGCACAGCACCGATTCTGTATCAGGGCCTTGTTTAGTTCCCAACCAATTTTGCAAAAATTTTCAGATTCTCCGTCACATCGAATATTTAGATACATGCATGGAGGAGTATTAAATATAGACAAAAATAAAAACTAATTGCACAGTTTGGTCGAAATTGACGAGACGAATCTTTTGACCTTAGTTAGTCTATAATTGGATAATATTTGTCAAATACAACCGAAAGTGTCAGTATTCATATTTTGTAAAAAAATTTAGAAGTAAACAAGGCCCTTCAGATGCTCAAACAGGACAATTAATCACTCTAACCATACACGTCTAGGTGCCTCAAGGCAAGACAAATCTATCAGGTCCGCTAGCTTCCGCTGGCTGTGCAGTTGGTTAAACGACCAAGCACCCTGTGTGGGTGTGAGATTTTGCACACGTTTGCCATGGACACAGATTCGGTGACTTTACTCCTTCAAGTCACGTCGTAACTTTAGCTCTGTCATCCACCCTCCAATCAAGGTCGAACGGTGGAGATCAAGTTGTGTCTCTTTTCTTCACACGAGAATGC
>Ga0182004_10002893_pt1 | contig 13510 bp, 9 predicted proteins | sample Sormic07211540_1_FD_120479 | JGI IMG/M metagenome (GOLD analysis project Ga0182004, IMG submission 120479) | Endophyte microbial communities from Sorghum bicolor roots, Mead, Nebraska, USA - 072115-40_1 MetaG | ecosystem: Host-associated > Plants > Roots > Unclassified | place: USA: Nebraska...
AGCTAGGGTATGTAAAATCACGTAGTCAGTTAGCGGATTGTTTCACAAAAGGCTTAGGACCTAGTGAGAATGAGTTGAGTTGTAACAAGATGGGCATGTTAGATATCTTTAGCCCATCTTGAGAGGGAGTGTTGGTGTAAATAGTAGTTTGTAAGAGGGCCTTTATGTAATATTTAGAGGATAAGAATAGAATGACACTGTGCTGGGATGAGCCAGCCAGAACCTTCTCCAATTTCCTCAATATGCAGGAACTTCAGAACTAGGAAATCTGCATCATCCTTCTTGTGCCTACCCATTATGGCTGCTGCCCGCCTTAGTTTTCCTTTTCCACCTTCCAGTGGCGTAGATCTTGAAAAGCAATGAATGACCAGGCTACTGGAGCATATTTTCATGGGTTGGCAATAGAACTTTGTTAGTATGCAGACAGTGGTAGCTAATTCTTAACACAAAAGGAAGGTTACGCCAAACTTTGGCCCCTTAGCACTGAACCTGCTGATGCATATGGTGCTAGTTTCCCCTTGTTTCCCTGCATCTCAAGTTTTCACAATGAGATGTATAGAAATGCTTAGTCTTAAGACAAAATGCCCCGATGATCCACTCTACTTTTCTTGCGTTTCTTCGTGTTCCTTTAATAGCTACGTGTTTTAGTACTATTTTTTACATTCCATTCTTGTTTAACTTCTTTCAAGCTGCACACAATTTTGGATGAGATGATACTGGGGGGACAGGTGATCGAAACGAGTTCAGAACAAATAGTGAAATCTGTGGAAGAGATTGAAAGGTTCTCCCTGCAGCCCTCACCGCTCCCACCAAATATTGACTGCACTCTTTGTCTTATGTTAATAGCACTGTCCATTGCTTGAAACAGACTGGAGAAACAATCGAGCACAACCAGCTTCATACCCAAGTCGATTACAGAGCGTTTTACCCGTAAGCTTTCACTCATTTCCTTGACGCCGAACATTTAAGGTGTGAACAGAACTGAGAAGACATACGATTCAATCTCATTTTAGTTCTCTGATGAATATCTGACCGCCCAGATTTTGTCATGTTTCATTGTATCACTCCGAGCTGTATTCTGTAGGCCTGTGACCTGAATATGAATGCAGCATCTGCAGTCTAATAATACTGCCTGCTTTATATGCTTGCTGGTCTGACAACCAAGCTTGATCTGAAGCTTTAAACCTGTATGAGCTGGTATCCCAGCAACGCCAAATTTTTATGCATAATAAAAAATAGAAGTATCGAGCATAAGTAATCATAACAACCGGCCACGATTACTCTGTGGTTCAGCTTAATTAGGCCCTCTTTGGATCGCATGATTTTTTTTTTCTGTTTCCTACATTTTTCCTGTGAAAATGAATGATTCTTGTATAGTTCCTGTAAAATTCCTATGTCCCAAATGAGCCCTCAACAGGTGGATAAGTTTTTTTTAAGGACCGAGATGATACGATAGTACAAGTTTAGAAACCGGTGGTAGACTTTAGTCTTTTTTTTTTTTATCTCAACTTGCCCTCGTGCCCTTCATTGCTAGACATAAGCTCAACGATATCCTCCGGGAGGGGATCAACAGGTGGACAAGTTTGAAGAATATTAGATGAGATAGTTATGCGATCGTTTTTTTTTTTATTTCCACTTAATTACGGAGTAAATGTAAGTGAAAATATTAATATTCTAGCCATCTGATCAGTTGCCCTGTTGAACGGTTGGGATCCTACGCGGAGGTAGTTTGGTCCGGTACCGATTGGCATGGACTCGCTCTACGCCGTCGCTGCCACTGCCGCCAGCCCGCCACCGCCGGAGGCCTCCCGAGAGAACCCCGACCAAGCCACAAGCGCACGCCGGCCGTCGCAGTGACTCCCCCTCTGCTACCGCTCTGCCTCCCCACCTCCGTCTAAGCACTTCAAGAACCGTGAAGCAGGCAGGGAGAAGGTGGGTTCCCGTTCCAGCCGCAGTTGCGCGGATTGGCGATTCCCAGGACATCAGACGACCAAACCCTCTCATCTGACCTAAGGGCAGGCACCCGCGAGGCTGACGCTTGAGTGCCAGAGTGAAGCCCCTCCTCCGGCCGCGCAGTCTCCAATTCGACGGGTGTCCAGGGCGGTGCGTACCGCTAGGTACATTTTTCTCTTCCTCTGAATTTCTGGTCAGCAAGATCTAGGGTTTGAGAATGTGGACCGTCTGAAATTTGTGCAAAATTTAGAACCCTGATTGATTGATATGCTTTTTTTATTTTGTACAATTGAGAAAATGAATCGTACCAGCTGTTCTTATTTCTAATGCTTATTATTCTCCAGTAGATAGGTGTGTTCAGCACAGTTATGGTCAAAACTATTAGATAGACAAACCAGCTACATATTTGCAAATTATATTTGATAGTAATTAAACTTAAAATTTTAGTAGTGTTAGCAATGCTGTGAATTTGGGAGAGTGGATACTGGACAGTCTATGTTTGGTTTAGGATATGTCAACATCATTAGAAGGGGTAATTTGGAATATAATGTTGATATTGGACAGTGCAAGATTTTCACTGAAATGCTTGCTATTCTTCTCATATTTGTCCACTCTTGCGTCAAAATTTAGTGACAATATTTTTCTACTGTAACATGTAGTGACCGATAATGTGATACACCATCTATAAAATATATACTCTGATAGGATCGATTACAAACAGTAGCAGATTATCCTGTAACGAAGTAGCAGATTATCTATTTTGTTCCCAGGACTATGTAGTGTTTTTACTTTTTTGTTTTTCCCGGATTATCTATTTTCCATAGAAAGAGCTATTCTGCATGTTCATTTTTTTATTTTTCAACTTTTCATAGTAGACAAATAGAGTTTGCAGCGAGTGTGTCTTCACCCTTGCTTATGCTGACTGCTGACCGTAAACAACAGCTTGCAGTGGTGGTCTGGTGGGTCTTGCGGTGGTGGCCTGGTGGGTTTTACAGCAGACAGGCATTTTGATTGGTTTGGTCAGCAGCGGAAGCAAAAGTGGGAGTTGGGTAATGGATTTTAATGGGTTGAACCCACAGGTCCAGTGCCTGGTTTGTTTGGTATGGGGTGAATGGAAATCATGGTTTGAGTTGGTTTGGTTTCTGTGATTGAATGAATGGTTAGGGGTGGGTGTGCATGCATGTCCTGGATTGGTGTGGGTTCGGTCCGGATCCAAGCCCACTAGTAGGGCTAGTTGTCAATCAATGTTAAGTTCTAAATGCAGATCTTTAAATTTAGGTAGATTATATATATTTATATATGGCCAAGCATATTACTTATTACCCGTGCTCATCATTTACAGCAAAACTAGGGACTGAGGCTTCGAGCCGGAACTTCCTGATCCCATCTCATGAGCGATCCTGGCAGCTGCACCTTGCGGCAGCCACCGACGGCAGCGGAGGTGGTGGGGCGGCTCAAGGATGATGGCGACTTCGATGCTCTCCGCCGCGCCATCGTTCGCAAGGTCAAGGACAACGTAAGCTTCCCCAAACGTCAATTCCCCAAATCCTTTACCCCAAGGTTTTGCGATTTTGCCGCTCTTGGTCCCTAATCCTGTGCACATGCCACTCCTTTTCACTGAATTCTCCGGTGGATCGCTCATCGCTGTTACTTGATTCGATATCGTGCTTGATTGTTTGTACTAAGAGATTGCAGTAGGTGATCCAGAGTGTAGTCTTTCTCTGGAATTTCGTCCGTTTTGTCTGCTATAGGTCTTAAGATTCCAATGCTGTATAGGGAGCACTTTAGATCTGGTTGAGGCGTGAATCGATCTTTTCCTTGGCAGCTCTCTAGTTGACAACTCCAGAACTTTGTTGTCATTGAAAATATTGTCTTGTTTGGGTGAACTACAATATGAGTGTTCTGGCCTGGGTTTTGGTGTTTATTTAGTTATGAAATCCTATCTAAAATGGACTGATTTGATGTTTGTTACAAAAGGTTTCAAAAATAATAATTTGCAGGATGGTGGAAGAGAGCTTCGAACATTAGAGTGTCTGTACCCTTTTGCATTTAGGTTATTCTATATGCTGCATTTGGAAGGCGGAAGTTTCAACTTTCAAGAGTTCCCCTCTATAAGATGTGTGTAGAGGTTCTCCAAAGGTTTCTCTCTATTTGACACGTGTTGAGGTTCACCAAAGTTTCTATGATAGGAAGGTGTACATCTGGATGTAGTTTACATGGGAAAACAGAAAGGTCAATTGTGAGGAGGGTCTTCACATTCATATGCATGTTCCTTTTTGTGTTTCAATACCTCAGCGATGTGGACATTAGGTGCACAAGGAAGATAACCATGCTTTGTGGCAAGCTGGAAGCCGCTATAAGACCAATATTTTCCTGTTTGTTGTATTAGGATTGTGGAAATGCTCAGCCTTCCACTTCCAACACGTGCAGTAGTCTTGCGACGCAGCATTTATTAGGACTATAAATGGATTGGAGAGTTCAATTGTCCACCACTAGAATGACTGCTGAGCTACATGCCAAACATGGTTACAATGGATTAGAGCTTGTGATGAGCTACAGATAGATAATTTTATGAGCTTTTCACAATGAGCTCAGGTTCTTGCCATTCTAGTTTGACATTGTTGAGCTGCTGCAGCATGGGTGACTAGAGATAAAAGCTCAAATCAGTAACCACAATAATTATTATCTGAAACTGCAACACAGTTGTAGAGCACTGATTGTTTGAGTCATATGTCCGAATTATTGCTATTTGTATAACCTCTGGTGATGTTGCATAATTATTATTATCCAGTAATCTGTTGACAATTGTGAGACACTAGTTTGTATACTTTTGTCGTATACAAATGTTTTCAATGTGGCATTCTGCTTTGTAAGCCAGCCAGGGAGAGTGTGAGACATCTCTCTTGCTGTAGTCGATATTATTTATTTATTTATTTATTTATAAGCCATGCTGGTTGCTAGCTTCTCAACTTCATATCAAATGGTTCCAGTTGTATGATGAAAATGGCCTCTTCTTCATATTGACTTTATTTATGTAAGCTGTGGCAAAAGAGGCTTTGTATAAGAAGCATGTGCTGGCTGTCTGTCTGTCTTTTCCTTTTTTGATTGAGACATGGAGGGTTTGTTATCTGGGTTGTCTATGCATAGTCTTTTCAACCATGTTTATTGACATTTAACTGATTTCCTGTGATCCAGCTTATTTGCAGTTATTCTGTTGCATCACTTGTCTCTTGGGCAATTTGAAATTTGTGTTAGTATCTATGTCACCATGCTAGATGGGTGTATGCTCTGCTTACAAGGCCAGCATCTTGCTCAGTAGTTGTAGGTTGCAAACAGTGCATAGTAACATATCCTTTGTTAGTCAGATATGGTATTAGTGGTGCATAGGAGTATAAGTTGATGGCATGTTACTTTTTCTTGCAGGAGGTACTACGGAACAAAATCATATCAGAGGTAAAGCAGTCAGTGGTTCTACAAGAGGATGGATTCGAGAGAATGAAATTAAAAGACCTATCTGATGCAATTTTTCAAGATATTGGGTAATTTGAGCCACTTCTTTGTAAAAGCCTTCAAATGTATCACTTCTTAGATTCTCATAATAGATATTGATTACTATATCTTATACTCAACTGGTTGCTATACTGATCTTCCATATCAGGAACAAAATAATGGGTCAAATCTCAGATGAGGTATGGAATGTCATCCAGTCAAATGAAACTGATATACAGGGAACTGTGAAAGCCGTCTACAATAGGATACTAAACCCTGAAAAGGTCCCTGAGCCTTCTTCCAAGAAGCTGAGGCTGAAAGACAAAGAGGAACAAGTTTCGCCAACGAAAACAGCAACTGCCATTGCAGTCGAGGCGGAAGATGATGATCCGGAGGAACCTCCAGGATTTGGTTTCAGCAATACTCAGCGTAATGATATAGGAGCAACAAAGCCACCGATGAATTTGGAAAATGGTAATGAAGCGAAGCCAAATGGAGGTGAGCCAGCTGCTATCAGCAATCCAGGGGATGAGGAGGATCCTGAAGTGCCCCCTGGATTTGGTTAATGTCAGTGCAGCTGTTTCTTTCATAGCAATGTACAAGAAGGGAAATGTTTGATCTTCTGTTGACAGGAAGAGGAATGCTTTAGCTCATGTCTGAGACTTCAGAGGTACAGCAGTTGAAACCAGTGTAATGGTGGCTAAGTCTATGCAGCCCCAGGATATCTTTTAATGCGATGTTTTGTGCGGAGTTTCTTTCTGTTTCTGCCCTGCTTGCCTCCTGAGTTGCTAGTTGCTTGTTCCCTGTAAGTGTAAATGTTGCAAGGCATGGTGAGATGGCTTTGAAGCCCATGGGCTATTTTGGGCATCGCCGAAGGGAGAGTATATATTCTTGTGAATTTCTAGCAGGGATGCCTGACCGAGGCGAGCAAGTGTGTATTTTTTTTTTGAAAAAAGTCCACTTTAGGTCCCTCAACTTTTACGAAAGTCTAATTTTCATGCCTGAACTCTAAAACCGGATAAAATACATCCCTCTACTTTTAAATCCGTGCACATTACATCCTTGACCTGGTTTTGTATTTTTCTTTTTATTTATTTCGGCTTAATTTTTAAAAAAATCACAGTAAATCACATAAAAATCATAAAATAGAAAACTCAATTTTGTTGGACTTTAGATGAGTACATCTACACATTGAATATATAATATAGTATGTTTTAGTACAATTTTTTTATGCAGCTTTAGATTTATGCTTTTCTATAATTATTTAGACTAATTATAGCTATAGTTTCTATTGTCCAATTGTGATGAAAATTATATAGTGGGCTAATTATTCTATGATTGTGTTGTGGTAAAAATTTCATACTCATTGGATCATGTATTACTTAGTTATAGATTTATTCAAGTTTATGCTTGTTAAATCTTAATAAATCTATAAGTTATACATGATCTAATGAGTATGAAATTTTTACCATAGTTTAAACATATAATAATTAGCACAACATAAAAAATTCATCACAATTGGACCATACAACATATAGCTATGAATTATTCGAATTAATTATAGAAAAATATAGATCTAAAGCTACAACAAAAAAACTTTGTACTAAAGCATACCATATTATATGTTCACTGTGTAGATCTACTTAGCTGGAGTCGAACAAAATCAGATTTACTATTTTATGAATTTTATGTGTTTTACTATAATTTTACAAATATTCAACCGAAATAAATAAAAATAAAAAAGACAAAACTGCCTTCAAAACTGCTCATAACCATGTCAGGGACGTAATATGTATAGTTTTAAAAGTTAAGGGATGTATTTTATCTAGTTTTAAAATTCAGAGATAAAAAGTAAACTTTCGTGAAAGTTGAGGACTTAAAGTGGACTTTTTCCTTTTTTTTATTGGCGAGTTTCCTGTTTGTGTCAAAAACGGGTTTAGGGAGTTCTTTTGCAAAGCTCTTGAGATGAACAGCTCTCCCAGCATTTTTTTTCACGTTTATTTATACACCTAGAATAAGTATTTATACTATAAAAGCTCTCCCACCTCCCTGCGTAATTTTTTGCACATTTATTCATACACCTAGAACAAATGTTTATGTTATAAATATATATTTTTTGAATATATGGACTGGAACATGCAGCACCATACCATACTCGGCTTTTTGTTTGGAGTGTGTGTTGGTAAGGAATGAGTGCATGATAGGTTAAGGAGCCAGCTCGGCTCAGCTCGTTTTGGCTCGTTAGGATAACGAGCTAGTTCGGCTCGACTCGTTATCTTAACGAGCCAGAAAGCTAGCTCGGCTCAGCTCGTTAAAAGTTCGAGCTGGCTCGTTATGCTCACGAGCCAGGTAAAAAAGTATATAAAATATAATATTTATATTTATCTAAAGCTTAAAAATAATAATAATACAATAATAATATATCTATAATTGTTTTAAGTTCAACAAAATATTCATATGAGTTAACATATCAACTATTTATAAAGTGTAAAATATAAAGTAATACAAAACTAGTATAAGTTATGATGAATTTTTCTCTAATACTGTAGCTCATTTGGCTCGCGAGCTGGCTCGAGTTGGCTCGTTATAGCTAACGAGCTAAAATCTTGGCTCGGTTCGGCTCGTTATCCTAACGAGCCGAGCCGAGCTGAGCCGAGCCAGCCACGAACCGAGCGAGCTAACGAGCTTCGAGTTTTTCGTCCAGGCTTAATGATAGGTTGTTATTTTCTAACTTGAGTAAAATGAAAGATCCTCCCATAAGCTAACCTTCCACAATCTAAACTAGTCCCTCCATCCTCTAATACAGCACTTTCTAAAAAAAGTCAGGATAACTTAAAGCAATATTCAAATGATGCGCGTAAAACCTAATTAAAGAATTTCTCCTCGACGGTCGGGCCAAACAAAACAGTCGGAGCCTGATACGAGCACAATGTCCGACCGATTCCAAGAGTCTTCTCGCTCTTCAAATTATCTTTTGAGGAGCCATTTGAATAAAAATTATTCTTTGTATTTTTTTACCCTCCAACATCTTGTGTGCACTTTAGAGGTTAACATTACTCTTCATGACCTTATCATCTTTAGCTAGCAAGAAATCTAGAATAGAGAAAATAATAATATTTGAAGATTTAATTGAAGAAGCTGTTGAAGAAATTCATTTATTTATTTGCTGAAATCTCTAGTCAATAATTACTAGCATCCACACAACCTGTCATGTCAAGTTAGGCTATTTTTTAGATTTTCGGTTTTCCTATATCGGGTCAGATCTGAGTAAAAAATTACAACACACGATCAGCCCGATAGTTGTTGTATAAGTAAAAAATCATGACCAAGTGCATCCGATGGACTAATAAGTCGTACTTTTTCTGCCAACCAATAGTGTTTTTCTCTCACAAAAAATCAGCGAACAGTATTTTCAGCCATGGCTTTTCACACCAGGTTATTTTAGGAAGGTTAGGTTTGGTTGATCAGATGACCCACAATCAAGTTCTAACAGACCAATACCATATTCCTCGTTCTTCAACATCCGTGAACACCATTGATTCGAAGTAAACAAAGAAACTGGTGGTACTCAGCTTCATGTATGATACTCCCAAGATATGCAACAGTTTTCTAAATAAACAAAAGATTTCTAAACTCCTATCTCTAAACTCCCATTCCCTGCTTTCAATTACTCCCAACCAAACCAGCCGTCAGCGTTCCAGTACTGCTACTCTACTAGGGGAGGCAGGCTAATTCTCAGTAACTGTGACATAGAGCCCAAAATATGAACATTTTTTAGGATGGTGCCAGTGCCCATAGCTACACCATCTGAACCTATCATATCCAAAGTGGAAGCCTCGGCTCTATCTTTCTTCGCTCTTCAATTTTCTAATCAACGTTGCAGCAGTAAACAGAGCTTCTTTCTCGAATGGTGATATCTGGATATTCCTGCAGACAACATAAATGATAAATCGATATAAAGTTCAGATTATTTTTTTTGGAGACTTCCTGGTTGTAAGCAACAATCAGATCCAAAGCTTTCGAAACATGATGGTTGCTACATTGTATAATGTTAGGAAAATTAAGATACTCACGGGCTAGCTTTTCTGATATTTTGAAAAGCAGATATGAAGTTTGAAGATATCTCTTGGAGAGTAGCTCCAATTTTTTCGGAGGTAGCAGTAGAATTGCTAGTGACATCTTGAACAGAAAGGCACACCTGAAAATATATGTAATAAATCTGAATAGATCGGATGTAGTAGCTGGAAATGTATCAAAAGAACATAACGAGCAAATTAGGAACATCAAACACAGGGATTTAAGTTAACAGCTACAGGTTTATCAATAATACTTAAGATTGCTTTCTTGAATTAAAAGTTAAAAGCATTGCAGACACTGTTTATATGGGTAGCTGAAATGCTGTTGTTGCCCTCATGTTATTTTGGAAGTCACCAGAAAATTCACTGCAGAGGAATTCAGGACCATGACAGTGGTTAAGTGGCTTACAACCTAGGAGATGTTCACAGCAATGGGCTGGTTGTAGAGGGATCGACTGGTGACAGGGGAAAGGGTGTTCATGCTATTTAAATATAAAAGCTAAGCGACATTCAAGGGGAAACATTATTTTACAGAACAAAGATGACAATATCATCCTGCAAATTCAAAGCTATCTTATCTCTGTAAAACAGCTTGTTTGTCATGTCACAGACTTAATTTTCCCCATATTATATGTTATGTAAAAGGAAGTGCCAGCAAGACACACAATTATGGTTCATCTGGATGATTTTGTGATATAACAAATCCCACCTGATTGGCAGGTAACTTAGGGTGGCAATCATTTGTCTAGAATAATTAGGTCGTTGGAGCAATCTGCAAAAACTATTTCCAGAGAAGCAGGTAACTTGGACTGCTAAGATGAATCTGCAAAACTAATTGTGCAAACCACACAAGAGTACATATGAGCATCCGTGACAGGACATACTACCATTTGCACAAGCTGTAAATTGCAGGTCACAAAAGAAAAAGGCTTCCCGTATTTTGTATATCCAAGTTTCAACTAATAAACTATTTCCAGGGAAATGCATTGGCACATAATTTTTTTATTCTTTTAGTATACAAGGTGATATTCAGTGGTTTTAAGTTCTGCAGTCACTGTGGCATGCATCAAAATCTAGTTCAAGACATGATTAAAAAAAATAATCAAGAAGGAACAGTAGAAGTCTTTGGGGTTTCTAACCTGGTAAGCATGTGTTAAGAGAAGCTGAGCAATTTCTGCACCCATCTTTTTGACAATAGCATTTGCGCTTGTGGCTGTCAAAAAGAAACTCAGAACACTTTCCAGTTTCAAATCTTCTTGTGAATTATCAGACCTCCTTCGAGTCCGGACTGGGCCCTGCAAAGAAAAGGAGGGAAGAAACAGCATGCATGATTTCTTGGTCACTAAGGAAATTTGGAATGGAAGTTACCAAGCATAAGGACAAGTCTCAATTGCACATCTTGAAGCAACATGATAATACTGGAAATGTTAACTTAATTTTATGTATGTATTTGTAAGTTGTAACAAATGTAAGCCTATAAACACAAATTACTAATGAATCAACAATAAGTATGAAAGCTACTGGTTTAGAGGCGGCTGACAGCTGATACCAATAAGCCTACAAGAGGCCAGAAAAAGCTGCAATAATCAACTCATTTTCATCTTAACCAGATTTTTTTAAAAGAAATACTGTCTTTGGGACAAGTGAGGTCAATGAAGAGTAAAATTAGAATACCTTGCCACAATATTTTGAAAAGTACTGCAAAATAATCTCCAATTTCCACTTCCCTTCCACAAAGGCCTGTTATAATTATTCAAGGAATTATTTGTCTACAATTATAAGTGCAAGAACAAGCTTCTAAAGAATCACAGTAAAATGAGCAATCAAAACAGACGTGGAGTTAAAAGCATTGCTTTCTAATTACGTCTTCAAATATGTTTTTCTTCAGAACGCACTGCAGAAGAGTTGCAGGCTTGCAGCTAGACTGCTGACACCAAAGATCTTCTGTGTATAAACTTTTTCTCGAGCATAGAGTAAATAAACACTCAAGCTAACCTGATGGCTACAGCTACTCTTTGGTCTGAATTTTTTAATTTCACTAAGGCCTAACTTGGAAGCAAGGGGGAGGTAAACCTAGGGATGGAAAGCCCTCTACGGAGAACTAAGTGACTAAGTAAAATGAAATACCCATGGATTCTGGGATCCAGGGGGTTTGGAGTTTCCAAACTAGCCCTACTAACACTGACCAATCATGGCAATCAAGCCATATGCTTCCCCATTTGCAAAAAACAGCTAGCAGTAAACGAAACTGTGCATAGGGGTTTACAGGAAGCCATTGATGTTGATGCATAACCAGTGAATCTTTTATGTAAGTTCAAACACAAAAACAACATGATTACATGAACAAAGGAATTAAGATACTTGTACAAGAAAAACAGTGGTTAAGAGATGGTAATGGGTTGCAATTACCAAGAGAAATGGGGATAAATAACTGCTGTTGTAGGTAAGCTCATCCAAAATAATTTCCATGATAGGGTTTCTACAAAGAAGGAAATAGCATGTCAATACTTATAACAATTAACAGCACCTTCAGCTCAAAAAGCATTGGCTCACCTGAACCCGTCAGCTCTTGAAGTTAGCCCTAATGTGTCTGCTTCTTTCCTAATCAAGTCAAGTTTCATAACCTGTATAAGAATGATGGTTAGCACTAGAGTACTAGACTATAACAAGGTATACGTATCACCAAATTCCGAACACTAACCATCACAAATAATTTCCTGAGAGATACGAGTGTCCTTTCTGACTCGAAGGATGAATAGTTTAGGGAGAAATCGTGATCAGATGCTGATTTAGCTTTTCTTTCAGAAGGTACGATATCTTCAACTTCATCTTTAGCTTCAGGGTGATACTGGTTGAGTAGAATAAACATGCAGTTCTTCACGAAAGATTTGAACATCAGCTTTCGTGATCCCTGTTAATAGTTGTTGACAAAAAGTTCATCACTGTCACAAATTAAAATTACACAAGAAGGCACATTAGTGCCATGTGAATCGAACAACAACCACATGCCCAGATAAAACCTCTTTAAATGAAAAGGGTAAGTTTAAATCCATGCAAACAGAGCAAAGAAAAATAGTGCATTTTTTGTGATTGATGTAGATCATACCAGAAGCATATTTAAGAGAGACTCTCTGAAAATCACCCAGTCTAGTGACTCTGTAACACAATCAGTAAACTGTTAAGACATATTTTTCACTGTGCAGACATATAAAAGCCACGAGATAAACAGCAAGGTTTCTCAGTAGTTTACCTTTGTATGCAATATGGCGAGGCACAAAATCTGCTTCAAGTGTGTTGACAAGATACTGGAACAGCATCATATTCTCGATAGCCTAGGTCACAGAACAGAAATTAACTGAAATTTCAAGTCCAAAGGCAAATAATCAGATAAACAACAAAATGCAATGAAAGAGATAAAACAGATTACTTTGTAGACGCATCAAAAAGATAAAAATATTACTTTTTAGGCTCATCCATGAAATGCAATGAAGAGACAAACAGATTACTTTCTAGACTCATCCATGAAATGAATAGTCGAACAGATAGATCTAGTGAGTAGAACCTAATTCCAGCTGTCAGATAGATGCAAACATTAGTTTACTTTGATTAACAATTCAATAAAATATAAGCTTCACATTTTAAAGGCAAAGGTTGGTGTAACTTATTACTAACTGCAGAAAACCAAACAGGGGAACTAATGCAGACATGTGATACAATCCCTTTTTTATTCATTCTTCTGAGCAATCTAACTAAAAATACTGACATGATTATGAACAATCCAGAACAAATCCTAAGGATCAGAAATCAAAGGAGGTGAAGAGCAAAACAAAATCAATCAATAAAGTGTGTGGAGGAGGGGCTGCAACCCCGCGCGCGCGCGGGGGGGGGGGGGGGGGGGGGCCCCACAAAAAAAAAAAAAGAATGGGTATTAACAAGATTAATAAGAAAATGAGCTTAGTGAATTTTAAAAAAAAAAAAAAAAAAAAAAAAAA
>Ga0182004_10002894_pt1 | contig 13510 bp, 3 predicted proteins | sample Sormic07211540_1_FD_120479 | JGI IMG/M metagenome (GOLD analysis project Ga0182004, IMG submission 120479) | Endophyte microbial communities from Sorghum bicolor roots, Mead, Nebraska, USA - 072115-40_1 MetaG | ecosystem: Host-associated > Plants > Roots > Unclassified | place: USA: Nebraska...
GACAAACTGTGTAATTAGTTTTTGTTTTCGTCTATATTTAATGCTTCATGCATGTGCCGCAAGATTCGATGTGACGGGGAATCTTGAAAACTTTTTGGATTTCGGGGTGAACTAAACAAGGCCGTAGCCCTCTGGCTAACGCTATTAAATTTGTTCAGCTGGGGCAACGGGTGCAAGCAATTATAGTATTTAAAAAGTAGTTGAAGAATTCATGCCGGTAAGCACAAGTAGTATTCATGATGATAAATGCAGGAGGTTGCAAATACAGGGATAGCAGAATTCACTTATGGAGAGATAGCGGACTTCTCAATGTTTCTATGAGTGATGTTAACATCTGACCTATAATTAATTAATCTATTAATCTAGTCAAGGGGGTTAACAACAGACTAGTAGGAGGTATAACTCTTCTTGCCTATACATGCCACAATTATGTTCACCGTGGTTTTGTTCCATATAAAATGTAAATACTATGTTTCTGTCTTTAGGAGAATGGGAGCCCAAAACCCATGTGATGTTGACAGTGTAGTAGCCAAGTGGCACTAGTGCTCTTAATGCGGAGCTCATAGTCTAAATTTTGCTTGCCTCTATCTAGGCAGTTTGGGCAGTTGTCTAAATGCTTTCATACAGTTGGCTGCTGCTTATATGGTTACCGGTTAAGTTTATGCTAGTCTTTTTTATTGCTTACCATGGTAGCCTCAGGTTTGACATATAGTTTGCTAAAGGAGTGAAATGTAGCTTGTAGTACTCTGTGATACCTTAACTTAAAGTAAGATTTGATGTAGTGATCTGAGAAGTTGTGCATCTCTTTTTCTCTCTCTTTAGATTAACAAGGATGAAATAGCCAAATGGATTTTGTCTTTTCAAGTTCATCCTGAAGCAAATGATGATATAGGTGTCGGTAAGTTTCTTGTACATTATGTTAAAAATAATTACCATGATATCTAATGTTCCTATTTCCAGCTGTAATATTCTTGATATGTAACATTTCATGTTTTTCTAGGTTTGTTCTATGGATTCTGTGGTTCTAGATCGACTCAATTTCCCTTGCCTAATACGAAGGTATGAATGGCAAATGCTGATTCTACCTTTTATATATGTTTTTTGTGATAGTTTGAAATATGAAAGCATGCTCCTTTTCAGGATCCTTGCTGCGATGTTAGTCATCTTGCAAGCACTTATTCTGCCCTTGCTATCCTCAAGATAATTGGCTACGATCTAGCAAATATTGACTGCAAGGCACTTCTATTATCTTTGAAAAAACTCCAACAACCAGATGGAAGGTAGGCATTTATTCCCATATCATGGTCATTAGGCTTGTAAATTGGCCCTCAATGTATCTCTACTTTTACATCTGCAGATCTGCTTACAATTCAAGAGAAAAGTTTCACACACCTTACTTGCTCCATTGTGATTTTTTGTATCATGATGTAATTGTTCACATCTCTAATTGTATTAGGGTTTCAGGAACTTATGATTGCTACTTTGTTTATTTACTGCGCTCAGTTTTTGCTACTCCCAAGTCATGTTCTCTTGTGGAGACATACTTTATACATTACTACTTTACATATCTTTACACTTTTGGGTGCCTTAGTGACCCTGTTCAAGCAGAATGTTAAAGATCCTATGATATGAGTAAATGCCAATGCTACAGATACTGCTGTTACATGTGATCTTGCTTATCAGTGAGCTTTTGGTTGGACAAGTCAGTTGTTAGTCAGCCTAGGAGGCTTCCGTTTTATGAATACTGTGTCCTGTTTAATGCATTTTTTTATTTGACAAGCATATTTTTGTAGCTTCATGCCTACTCATATTGGTGCTGAAACAGACCTTCGCTTTGTATACTGTGCAGGTGAGGAGCACTGTCCTTTATGTACATTAGTATATTTCGGTATTTTTATTTATCTAACTTAGTGCATATGATGTGTCTTTGCAGCTGCAATCTGCTCAATGCTAGATGACTGGACAGGAATGGACAAGTTAAAGGCAGAGGAATACATTCTTAACTGCCAGGTTGATTTCTGAAAATTTAGAATGCACCACTTTTTGCATTGAAATACGTACATATGCCTATTGCCTAATTCTTGTTACCATATGCAGTCATATGATGGAGGCTTTGGTATGGTTCCTGGTTCTGAATCTCATGGTAAGCAATTTTATTTGACCTTTTGATGTGTTGCTTTACCTACTTTATCAGCTTCATTTGGATAATTTAATTTTTGCTTGCCACTGAGCAATGGGTTTTAGGTTCTCATTGCTTGCCTTTGTGTTAGCGAGTCAGGTGGAGGAACTTTTTGTGCTGTTGCGGCTCTCCATCTAATGGGCTTCATTCAAGTTGATTTGGCATCTAACTTAAGAGACTCCTCGTCAATCAACATATGCATGCTCCTCGAATGGTGTCTTCAGGTCAAACTTGTGCTCAACCATGTCTCTGCAATTAGCCATCGAGATTGCCCTCTCATGTGATTCTGTAGCAATAAGAAGTTTTTTATCTACTACATAAACATACCATTTTTTCTTTACCCATGCTGGATAAATGTAGTATTTCTATGCATCTGAATATTGTGCCACACATTTCCATTCATGTCATGTATCTGAAATCAACATAAGCAGAATAGCAAAAATAGAACTAGATCGCCTTTACCCAATGGTGAACCTTACAAACTGATTTCTCTATTACTTGTGTAGAGACAAGTCACTAATGGAGGGTTTCAAGGGAGAAGAAACAAGCCCAATGATACCTGCTATGCTTTTTGGTAAATTTAATTTGCGATCTCTGTACTAGTTATCCGACAAGTGAACAAGACCTCAGTAATTTTCTTGCTTTTCATTTCACTGTACAGGGTTGGAGGTGTCTTGAAGATCTTGGGTGCTTATCACTTGATCGATCGCTGTGCTCTGCGGGGATTTTTGCTCACCTGCCAGTCACCTGTAATTGATCTCAATCTCTTGTATCAGCTTATAATGCCTTAATCACATTGTCAGATAACTCAGGATATGTTTCCGTTCACTGTTGCAACAGTATGGAGGCTTCACAAAATTCCCAGATGATCGGATACCAGACATCTACCATTCTTACTATGGCCTGGCAGCCCTTTCCTTGTTGGAAGAGGATGGGCTCGAACCCCTCCACGTCGATCTTGGGATCCTGTCCGCTGCATTATAGAAACTCGCATTTCTACCAAATCCAGTTAGTCTACAATGTTTGGGGGTAATCCAGTACCTCATACAGGCTATACAGCTGAAACTGAAAGCCAAGGAAGTTAATTTATGGATAGAGTAAGTTGGTCTGTGTTGTCAGTGTGCTTGTTTGGCTGGGCAGATCATGTAACATTACTTTGTGAGTTTTAAAGATGTGTGATAATTTGTTGCAAAAGAAGTGCGATGAGCATGCTAACCGAACTGTCTTCTTCCCAGTTAGTTGAGCTAATTGTTGACAGTTGAGTTAGCTGAACGGCTTTGTTGTCACTTGGAAAGCTACTCGAATGTTTGATGTTTCTCTTGCGTCTGTTTGGCATAACTAAATGACTTGCGGCTGCTGACTTGGAACAGTTTTATATACCATGCTTCATCACTACATTTTGTTTAAGTTAATACGCATTTTAGACATCTGCACTCTTCGCTTTTCTCTCAGAATTGAGGTGAAAAATCAGTTGGAGCTCTGGATCAAACAGCAGCTACTGTTTTGGTCACAGGGTTACCGTGACTGAGGTTTCTCTAAAATCCAAAACCCTTTTCAAGATTTTGTCACATCGAATCTTGTGACACATGCATAGAGTATTAAATATAGATGAAAATAAAAATTAATTATACAATTTATCTGTAAATCGCGAGACAAATCTGTTAAGCTTAATTAGTTTATGGTTAAACAATAATTATCAAATAGATAAAAGATTGACGACTGCCGATGGAAAAAAAAATTAAAAAATGTACCTTTTCTTGGAGAATGGAGAACTGAAAAGGGAAGAAAATAGAAAGGGCATGTTCATTGTACTAGTCCAGTACTCTACACTTGTGTGACAGATTTGCTGGTCACACGGATGGAATTGGCGCGGGCGGCGGGCTGGCAGTTACACAGCTGCAGCGGCAATAACTCCCGCTGCCCACCGGCTCACCTGTCCTTCAATACCAAATTCAATCCGGCCAGTGGTTGGCCCGCCGCTGCCAGATCGAATCGGACTCTCAATACATGCAGCCCACCACCGAGACGCCGAAGCTATATTTCATGCCATCTGATCTGATTCGATGCGTGTGGCGTCTCTGCTTTTACTAGATCATCAGTAGTACCCAGTTCAGGAGCCTGGTCAGAGCACATCCAGGCGTCTTCTCCCTCCTCACCGCGGCTCCGGCGATGGCGGGCGTGGGCTCGGCGTTGCGGCGGCTCTACCTCTCCGTCTACAACTGGGTCGTCTTCTTCGGATGGTCCGTTGCCTTTGCCCCCGCTGCGTGCTCCTCTGTTCTTGTTGGGTCCCGGATGGATCTTCCTCCTCTTGCTCCGTTGGCCGTGTCTGGGATTTGATTTGGTGTTTCTTTGATCTGGGGGTGTCCCAGGGCGCAGGTGCTGTACTACGCGGTCCTGACGCTGCGGGAGAGCGGGCACAAGGCCGTCTACGCCGCCGTCGAGAAGCCGCTGCAGTTCGCGCAGACAGCCGCCATCATGGAGGTCAGCTGTTTCTTTTTCCTCACCCATTTTTATTTAGCTGCAGTACTTTGGTAGGACACTTCAGTTTTCTCGGTCCCACGGTCACAGTAAAGCTGTAAACTTGGGCTCAATTTCATATTTTTGCTCAGCTCATGAAGTCTGGATCTATCCTAGTAGAAATGATTGCTGTTGTGAAGTTTGAGTAAGGATACTACAAGCAAAATTGTCTTGTGGTTCTTGGGAGGAAGAACTGCTAATCAACTAGATTGATGTGTGCAATTACATAAACTCTGCTTATGGTCGCAGCAAAATCTTGTAGTGGTTCAAATTCAGTAATATGCTTTTCCTGTGCTAGATAAACTCTGAAATTACTAGTGCCGTAGTTCAAGTCCATGTTTTACACACATGAAGATTGTGAGGTACTAACTGACCTTTCTGTGTTTTCTGGTGGTGGCGATGTTGGTGCTTCAGATTCTTCATGGGCTCGTAGGTATGGTGATGTTGGTGGACATTTATCTCTTTTTCTTGTTATATATAGTCTGTCTACTCAAAGCAGTATGATACACAAACATCAGTCTAGATTTTCAACACATCAGACATTTTATTTTATTTGTCAGAAAGTTTCCAAGGAGGGTTAGATATAAGAAAAATATGCTTTCTTCACTATTGGGCTATCGCCTTTTTTTTCACTATTCTGATAAGTTTGTCTTCTTTATAGGGTTGGTGAGGTCTCCGGTCTCTGCAACTCTTCCACAGATTGGATCCAGGCTGTTCCTTACGTGGGGTGTCTTGTGGAGTTTTCCTGAGGTATCATCACTAGCAAGTCTTCATGTTTTCATATATGACATCCATTTTTTGGAATATGTCTTAATTTTTTTTCATGAACTTTAGAGTTTCACTTTTATAATTTCATATTTTAGATACATATCTATGTGTTGCTGTTTTGCTGGGACCTTGAATTATGACATGGTTCTAGGTTTAAAAGCATTTGCTAGAACTAGAGATGATTTTGTGACTTTCAGGACTAAGTTAAGGTTAGCCAATTATTTAATTTTCAGGTCTGATAATGGAATAAGCAACTATGAGTGGGCATGTACAAGTTTCTACACTAGGCATATTAGAAAAGGATAGATAGCACCTTTACCTTTACCTTTTGCATCCTATTTCAACTTTTTTCTATTGTGAGTAAAACACTTGTATTATTTCTTAACAATGTGAACCTTGTTTTGTAGACCCAGTCACATCTTCTTGTTACTACCCTGGTCATAAGCTGGTCTATCACTGAGGTACAATTTACTTGATGTAATTCTCTAAATTGCTCACTTGTAACCACCATTGAATTCAGTACTTTATTATATGTTATAAAACCTAGAGTAAATTTTGTTATGATTTGAACTTAAAAGTAATATTAATAGGAATTGCTGGTTTCTTGCAGATCATCAGATACTCTTTCTTTGGAATGAAGGAGGCATTTGGCTTTGCACCTTCCTGGTTATTATGGCTTAGGTAAATTTGGATTTGCTCCGAAGCTGGAAAGTAATCTTACCACCTTTATTAATGAAGTTTTCATTAAAAGTGTTTTTGTACACTGATTGCCTGCAGGTACAGCACCTTTATGTTGTTGTATCCTACTGGTATCTCTAGTGAAGTTGGTCTGATCTACATTGCCTTGCCTTACATGAAGGTACACTGATCTTACAAGAAAACTAAGAGGTGCACATGTTGTTCATCTTATAATTATCGTTTTTAACTGTTTTTTTGTGGGACCAATTTCAGGCATCGGAGAAATACTGTCTTAGGATGCCCAACAAATGGAACTTTTCATACGATTACTTCTATTCGTCTATTCTTGCCCTCCTGATTTATGTTCCAGGTAAGCCTTCCCTCCTCAATCTTCTCCATTTTGCTATTTTCATTAGTGCCTTATAAGATGGTGCATTGTTTCACTTTGGACCACTGCAGGAAGCCCGCACATGTACCGTTACATGCTCTCACAGAGGAAGAAGGCACTATCAAAGGCCAAAGCGGCTTAATGCTGCTCAAGGGCTCTGTAGATGGTTTGTGTGATGTCGAAATGTGCCTCACGGCTCAAGTTTTCGACATTTCCGGTAGAATCTAGTGATTGGGGATATTATTAGAATGGAGCTCTTCATATGAACTGCCCCAATCATTTCAGCTATCAGCCGTTGCATGGTTAAATTGTAATTTGTTCCGAATCGCCCTCAATTGGGCGAGTTTCCATGTTGATTATATGGCAATGTGTTTCACATCCTTCTCTCATCTGGTACTGTGTTCTCTTATTTGTAGCAAATAATGTATGATTGTTGTGCTGGAATCATTTCAGCTATCGGCTGTTGCATGGTTAAATTGTAATTTGCTCCGACCGACCCCCAATTGGGTGAATTTCCATGTTGATTATATGGCAATATGTTTCGCATCCTTCTCTCATCTGGTACTGTGTTCTCTACTTCTCTTGTTTCTAGCAAACAATGTATGATTGATAATCTAGTGCCATGAACATTTTCATGCTCTAGTTATAGTAGTTGATGTATTATTTTTTGTATAGTACTTATTTTCTCTTGATAAGTTGAGATGAGTGTCATTTTAGTATCTCTTTTTTGGAGGAAATGAATATCATTTGGCACTGAGGATTTGCTCAGGCCTCAGTCAACTTCTAGTTCAAACCCCATCGCTAAGGCCTTGTTTAGTTCCACCCACAATCTCAAAATTTTTCAATATTCTCCGTCACTTCGAATATTTAGACGCATGCCTTAAGGATTAAATAAAGATAGAAACAAAAAATTAATTGCACAGCCTGTAATTTGTGAGACGAATTTTTTGAGTCTAGTTAGTTTGTGATTGGACAATAATCGTCAAATACAAACGAAAGTGCTACAAGCATAGTTATTAAGGCGTAAAGGTGAGACATGACAATGTGCCACCGCCTGGACGCCTAGGCGCCCGCCTTGCCCGCCTAGGCGACCATTTTGCAAGGCACTGGGAGGTCGCTTGGACGCCTAGGCGATGCCTTAAGAACTCTGGCTACCGTAGCTAAAGCCAAAAAAATTTTACGAACTAAACAAGGCCTAAGATCAAGATATTATGAAATCTACAGTACATCATAGGATCGATATTGTTTTGCTTGATAGGATTGTAATATCGTAAGGTTTAATGATTGGATCAAAATCCTAACAGCCTTGATCACTAGTCTCGACTTGAATTACTGAATGATGACTGATGTTAACACTGTCTTAGTGTAATACACCACTGCATGTTTTTCAGCTGATATTTTGTGGCATCTATGCACATTTTCTTTTTTTACAAGTTATAACCAACCTGAGTATTGATTCAAACTTGAGTTGTCTTGAATATGGCTGTTACTTTCCTGATCAGTCATTAGCGTAAAAAAAGGGTGGTGTTAACCCTTTTCGCAAGTTCACATATGACTAATTGACTGATTTTGGCTGATAAGCTACGGCAGAAAGTACTGTTGGCTGATTTGTTGTGAGAGAAAAACACTTTTGAAGATTCAGCTGATAAGCTCAAACTTCTTTTGAACAAATAAGTTGTATGGTACCATATGCTACCAGCTGTTCAGAGGAAATTTGCAGGTCATATGCTTGGATTTAGCGTGGGTGCCTGGGTGGTGGCTGGTAAGCAGTAGCAGCAACGACAGTTATTGCCATTCTGCACTGACCAACTAAGTTCAGTTTTTTGATGCGTCTGATTCATATGTTTTAGGTCAAAAGCCACCTCCTTAAAGCCATGGGCTCAGTGTCTTCCTCCATGCAACTCTTCAATGGAGGGTGTTCCTTCAAAAAAAAACTCTTCAATGGCGGGCGACAACGGGTCGGTGGTTCGGCGGCTCTACCTCTCTGTGTACAACTGGGTTAGCTTCTTCGGATGGTTAGTAGATAGATTCGCCTATTTTCAGTTCCTGATCAGGTCTCTCTTGGATTGGACATGAGCCTGTTAGTTTGATTTGGGTTCTTGGATTTGAATTCTGCAGGTTGCTGGTGCTATACCATGCAATCTTGGCGCTGTTAGGCGGTGGCCATGAGGCCGTCTATGATGCTGTCAAGCTTCCACTCCTGTTTTCACAAACTGCTGCATTAGCAGAGGTAACCTAGCCTAGCCGCATGTTTTATCGAACATCTTAATGTAATTCTAGAGAAGATCACAAGTCTAGGATTTGAAACTCTCTCATCCCGTTGGTCATTTCGAAATGGATTCAGTGTTATGAGCAGCTTTCTCTGGCTCATGATGCCCACATAGATTCGATAAAAGAAAATTTTGTCAACAGCCGTTGATATTCATTGAAGTCCCGTTACTCTTAAGATGCATTTTTGTCATGCTACACTTGCTAATTATATCACTAGATTAAAATTTTTAAAACTTGCATTAAACTGCCCATATGGCATGATGATTAATTGTGCAATAAGAACACTATCACCAGTCCTAGCACATGGGAATCCTCCCTAGAGGCATTTGGTCGGGAAAAGCTCATACTAAATGTTGAATGCTAAATACTAGGAGAACCCTACATCACTAGGAGAAGCTGCAGATTCTGTTTGTGTTTTTAACAGATCAGGTACATATTTTGCTAGAAAGATTGTATTGTCCAACCACTTGCACGTACGTGTAAAAATTAGTCAATGGAAATCTATCTGTTTGAATCATTAATACATGTGATGAACATTTTTGGAAAAAGAAAATGTTGCATTTAATTAATATGTGATGAACATTAACATGACCATGTTTTGGTAAACTAGATACTTAGACAAGTTTTCATCTGAGACTAAAATTTTGTCAATATAATTTATGTATTAATGCCAATATTTGGAGAAGGCCGCTCAAAGCATTTTATCCATTCCTTTATTAACAATATAAAGAGAGCTTTATATCCAATCTTTCAATTTAGTTGTTATGCACTTATAGCTTTGTGGTCCTACAAGAAACTTTGTGGAATTCCTTGTATCATCCTAACCGTGGATTGTCAGTTTTTATATTTCTTTGCACATCTGTACTAATTTACTAAGTAATTGAGTTTCACTGGTGATGGTGTCTCTGGTAGCACAGATTCTTCATTCTATTACAGGTAAGTGGTTCTTCTTCCTCCCCCATTTATGTTTTTTTCATTATCCTTGTTAGTCATGATATTTTAGCTATTGCATGCAATCTTTATCAGAACTTACTTTCCGTATTATGAAAATAATTCCTCAAAGATTTCAACATGAAAGTACTAATTTTCAAAAATCGACTCTCTTGATTTTTTTTTTAAAAAAAATTGCAATGATAATATGTTGTACTGCTCAAAGGGTTTGTGAGTTCTCCAATCAGTGCAACTCTTCCACAAGTTGGTATAAGGACATCAGTTCTCTGGTTCATCGTGTGGAGATTTCCTGAGGTATCATTAGCTCTTGATTTTTTTTCATATAAACATTAGACAGGTTCTGGATTTTAATGGACGTTCTAAATAAAGAGAACATAGTGATCTGTTCAACTCCTAGACTACAATGTTAATTATGCCACAGATAAGACGCATGAGTGCATCTTTGAGACTGCTCTGTTTTTTCTTTTTAAAAAAACAAGAGACTGCTCCCTTGGTTGGGTTCTCAAGCTAAGAATACTTTATGATCAATGTGCACGTTTGTCATGCAGACACAGTCTCATGTCTGTCTTACTTCCTTGGTCCTAAGCTGGTCCATTACTGAGGTACGTAAATATTAACTGCAACAAACGTTGAGCAGATGACCTGCAGTACCCCTGAGTTCCTAAAGTATAAAAATATAAAAAATGGCATGTTGTGAAGTTTCTTATGTTGTATAGTACCCCTGAGTTTCTTATGATGAACTTAGTGTTTCCTAAATTTCAGAGTATATTTTATAACAAAAGCAAGAAATCTCTGACTGATTGCAGGTCATCAGATATCCTTTCTTTGGTTTGAGGGAGGCATTTGGAATCACACCTTTTTGGCTCCTATGGCTCAGGTTGGTACTTACAGCTTCTGAACACATCCCACTATTGTTCCACACAGACCTGAAGCAAATCGGTGATACACCTTTTTGCAATTTCTGTTTAAATTGAACCACTCCCTGTTGCTTGCCCAACCTTTTGGTTTCTGAAGGTACAGCACGTTCATTGTACTCTATCCTATCGGGCTTATCAGTGAGGTCGGCTTAATCTTCACTGCTATGCCTCACATGAAGGTAAGTAAACCTGAGTAAACTGAAGAAACCAGGAGGGAGCCCATATATGTTGCTCGAGCTCAACTGGGTAACTAGTTTGATGACCTATCTCTTGGCAACAACTTTACAGGGAAGATCCTTCTATATCTGCGCTGCATTGACCACTATCTACATTCCAGGTGCATCTCCCACGCTTTTTTTCTCGAATACGCAAGAGAATTGTGTATCATTGTGTTGCCCATTTAGCAGCCGATCTTCATCCTAGCAGAGTAGGATCTGACATGACATGATGCTCTGCATGCTGCTTCTTTTGGCTCTCAGGATTCCCACGCATGTACCGTTACATGCTCGCCCAGAGGAAGAAGAACCTGTCCAAGTCCAAGGCGAAAGCCGCATGACGCTCCAGACGAGCCTCACTGTACCAGACAGAGTAACCAGTGTCTCTGCCTCTCTGGAGGACGCGCTTCCCGGTTCTTTATAGACCACGGAATGTTAGAATGCACTGCTCTTATCAGGTGGCAATAACACCGTGGTTGTACGAAAGGAATACTGAATAAATAGCTCTTCCATTGGCAAACGTTATAAAATCATATATAAGTGGATACTTTTTGTACAAAGCTTTTCGGTTTTTGGTGTTGATGCCAGGCTTTTCAGATCATGTCTAGTTCTCTCCATTCCCGCCCCCCCTCCCCCTTAAAAAAGGAAAAAGTCTACATAACCCCCCAAACTATTAAAGGTGGACTACTTCACCCCCTGAACTATAAAACCGGATATTCTACCCCCTGAACTTTCAAAACCGGTCAAATAACCCCCTATAGTGGTTTTGGACGGTGGTTTTGTCTTTTTTTTTTATTTATTTCCACTAAATCTTTGAAAAATCATAATAAATTATAGAAAATCATAAAATGAAAATTTCAATTTTTTGGACTTTTGATGAGTAGATCTACACAGTGAATATATAATATGGTATACTTTAGTATAAAGTTTTTGTTGTAGCTTTAAATCTATGTTTTTCTGTAATTAAATCGAATAATTGATATATGCAGTTCCTTTGATCCAATTGTGGTGAAATTTTTATGGTGAGCTCATTATTGTATGCTTGAACTATGGTAAAAGTTTCCTACCTAGTGGATCACGTATAACTTAGTTATCAATTTATTTAGTTTTATTCTTGTTATATCTGATCCAATGAGTATGAACTTTTTACCATAGTTCAAGCATATAATAATGAGCCCACCATAAAAATTTCACCACAATTGGACCACAGGAACTGCATATATGAATTATTAAAATTAATTATAGAAAAACATAGATTTAAAGGTACAGCAAAAACTTTGTAGTAAAGTATACCATATTATATATTCACTGTATAGATCAACTCATCAGGAGTCTAACAAAATTAAAATTTTTATTTTTATGATTTTTTATGATTTTTTATGATTTTTCAAAGATTCAGCGAAAATAAATAAAAAATAAAAAGACAAAACCACCCTCTATAACCACTCGATGGGGTTATTTGACCGGTTTTGAAAGTTCAGGGGGTAGAATATCCGGTTTAATAGTTCGAGGGGTTAAGTAGTCCACACTAGATAGTTTGGGGGGTTATGTATACTTTTTCCTGATAAAAAAGGTAAAATTTCTGTTAATGGAGTCACTTGACATGAATAGCAAAAAGCAAGAAGGATACAGTCACCATTTGCTTCAGGCGACTTGTGTGCTTCCCATATTGTCCTGCCCATCTGGGGACACCATCTCATGCCTTTTCAAGTGGCAAGTAGCGTGAGAATCATATTATCTTAACTACCTAAAGGACTGAACAAGGTGACTGGAGGAGGGTGAATGAGAGCCAATTTAAAAGGCATGAGATGGTGTTCCCAGTGCTCTCCAGCGGGCAAGTAGCGTGAGAATCATATTATCTTTTGAAATGGTCACTATTTCAAGATCATCCATCAAAAGTACCGAACAGCCCTTAGGCATGGCTGAATGTTCACTAAGAACACAGCGGGACAGCACAAAGACCGAAAAGCTAACACACACCAAAAACGGTGCTCTCCAATTTTATCACAAAGAAGCAAGAGCTCGACTCGAAATCCCCTAAACCAACTGTTGGTTAGAGGACTGAGGAAACAATCCCGAACACAGCCAGAGTCCAATGGAAGAAACGGCACGCGAAACGGAACACTGGAGCTCAAGATCAAGCAAAAACGAAAAACACGAGCAGCAGCCGGAGCAACCAAGCTGGCTTGGCTGGTTAGAGGACCGGCCTAACTGAATTTTGTGTGGCTGCAGCCTGCTGAACAACCGGCTTGGCCGGCTGGCAGTGCGGGCGAGCAAAGCTGCTGACCGAGCACCGTGGCCTGGCCGCCTGGGTGAGCACTGTGCCCGCTGGAGAGCACTGCTCGGCGCTACTGTGGCCTTGTTGACATACTTCTTGACATAGGAATATTTTATTAATTTTCAATAGTATTATTATGACGCTTGGCCTATAGTGGCCCATATGTATGTTTTTTTTCTCGAATACGCAAAAGCTTTGCGTATCATTGTATTTAAGAAGAAAATATCGAACATACAACGCGCTTGGTTAGAGCGCCGGAGGTCAACAAGCCGTAGCTGGACCAACCCACCACAAAGACCCTAGCTTGCTATTACACAAATGAACAACCGGTGTTACGCGGCGGCCTAA
>Ga0182004_10002895_pt1 | contig 13509 bp, 15 predicted proteins | sample Sormic07211540_1_FD_120479 | JGI IMG/M metagenome (GOLD analysis project Ga0182004, IMG submission 120479) | Endophyte microbial communities from Sorghum bicolor roots, Mead, Nebraska, USA - 072115-40_1 MetaG | ecosystem: Host-associated > Plants > Roots > Unclassified | place: USA: Nebraska...
AACCGGTGCTAAAGGGTCCCTGCCCCGACAACACCTGTCAGTAGCCGTTGGGCAGGACCCTTTAGCACCGGTTCGTGTTACGAACCGGTGTTAAAGGGGCCTTTAACCCCGGGCCGCAAAAAGCTCGAGGTTTTTAGCCATTTTGGACATCGACCAATGCCTCCTTCTGTAGTAGTGATAGCCACATGTTTGTATGGTTAGCATACTCATCTATTCAGGTAAAATAAAATGGTGTTAATGATTGTACCTTCTTGTTGATGATATGGTAGTGGCATATTTTTCAGTTCATGTATGTCCTCACATAAAATTGTTGTAGTTATCACTTACCAATTGTTTCTACTGCTTGCATTTTTACAATAACATAAAGAAATGACCACTTGAGATGGTTCTCAAATCTCAGTTTGAACTGGATATTATAAAAGAATAGTAAGTCCTCATCCTTGATCATTAAGGTAGGCTTGAGCTGACATTTGACAAAGTATATATTTGTGGTCAGTAGGTGATTCCGTACAACAAAACTATTTGTTCTAGTTTTCATACATACTCTCTTATACAGCAAAATATACATGTGTAATTTGTTGTTTCATTATAATAGGTTACTTGGTGTACAAAGTACTGCAGTTGCTACAGATGCCGATTGATTTTCCTTAAACTAGATATTTCTTAATCATCTTAGTCCTTGTAGATTCTTTTATTTGTGGGCTGCTCATTCTTGGCTTGTACCAGGCTTCGAGTTAGGGGGTGTTTGGTTGGGGGTATTAAAATTTAACAAGTACTGTAACATTTTTGTTTATTTGGCAATTAGTGTCAATCATGGAATAATTAGTCTCAAAAGATTCGTCTCACAAGTTATTCTCTAGCTGTGTTTTTAGTTTCATAAATAGTCTATATTTAATACTTTATGCATGTGTCCAAATATTCGATGTGATAAGCGATAAAGTTTATCAGCATGAACCAAACATGGCCTTAGTTTGTCACAATTGTGCATTTCAGTCCTCTGTTCTTTTGTCTGACTGAGAAGTAACACCATCCAAAAATTGCTTAGGGTCTAGTTCCCACATGGAAAAAGATCCCATATGCAATTTAGTATTTTACAATTTCATCCTGTTTTCGTGGAAATGAGATAACTCAAAGATGTTACATTTAGAACAATAAGTATTATAAGTTTTATTGATAGAATTTACAATAATCCTTGTCTTAGTAGATCGTTATAACAATTTTGGTAGCCTCCAGTTTTATAAATAGAAGGGATTCTACAAATTCTCAACTCTTCCATTCTCAAGCAACACTGGTGACATAATGCAGTTTTTAATTATGGGCCTGAAAATAACATAAAAGTAAATAAGGTGCAATGTGCGTTGACAACATTTTTGAACTGTAGCATTGCCTAAACTTGATTTTTTATAAAGGAAGGAATTTGTTAACTCACAATTATTCCAATCGTGAACCCACTTCAAACCTTTGAAAAAGAAAGATACAACCTAAAAAATAAAAGGAGAGCATGACACTCTAATGATAATCAATTCTAGGACTAGATTGACATCCATGTGTGCCAGGAAAAAACATCATGACCTCTTATGCCAATTGTTGCCTGTTGTCACAACCAAAGCCTACAAAAAAAAAAGCTTATGGAGGATAACCCATGTGAGAAAGCCAATAAATGACTGAACGATACCACCTGCAAAGAGGAATAAATATGTTTTTTTTCTCAAACACCAAATTATTTCTAAACTAAAACAATAAAAAAGTAGTTGCCGCCTTAGTAAACGAAAGGTTTTAAATCCTGCCTAAACCTCCGAAGACAGATTCTGAACATATGAGAGATACTACAAGTTGAGAATGTTTAAAACAACATGTATGCATCCTGAAACTACACTGGCAAAATAATATTCAACGATCAAAGGTGCTTAATTGTCATTTTTGTGACAAAAGCAACACTTTTTCGTTGCCTTGCCAATTGCACTTTTCTAAGGTATCTTTTGTTAGAATCATTCCTGTACGAATATACCAAAGAAAAAATATCTTTAGTGGAGCCTTTAACATCCAAATAATTTTGTTCAAGTTGGGAGAACTAATTGAATCAAAGCTGACTAATGTGATTTCATCGAGAGCTAGGGTTCAAGTTCTAGCAGAACACATCATATTCATGTAAAAGAAGTTCATTCCAAGTTTCTAATTTAGATTTAATCAAATTAGAGATGTACAAAGACCTCAATTATGGTATGTTGTTTGTCTAGCAATCTTGAATAAGAAAGAATATTGTTCCCTCTAATGTGAGTTTCCCTTACCATTTCTAGTGTGAGTTCCCTTACTATTTATCCTTTTAGAATCTCATTTGGGACTGATGATTGTGAAGGTTCTAGAACAGTGATAATCCTATTTAATGTTCATAAAACAACCCCTGAAATGTGACTCCCTACTGTTTTCAATATCCCTAAGAAAAAGTCTTAGAGCCTAAATACTTGTCCCGAATTAAGTGTTGTGACTTGTGAGTAACTTGAAATTCCATTTACTAAGAAGTGAATATTTTTAATATCTAGGTCATGAATTTCTAACCCCCGGATCTTTCAATTGACAAAGTATGCTCCACTATCAAGGTGATACTTCCTCTTTTTGATTGTCAGTTTGGTAAAAAATTTTAGAGAAAAATAGTCTAACTTCATTAGCACTCTTAGAATTGCAAAGAAAGACATCATCTACTATGAAAGACTACTCAAAGTTAATCAATGTTAGGTGTCACACCCAATTTTTTTTTATTTTGGGTTGTGAACAGAAAACACTAAATAAAATAAATACCTTAACGATTTTCTATTTTTTTCAATATTTAGTTAGTTATTAGTTACTCCTTCAGTATCGGATTTAGAAGTCGTTTTGGACAAGGTTTGGGTCAAACATTGGGAATATAAATCATCAATAACTTTTAAATTATTGAGTATGAAAATTATATGAATAGATTTATCTTGAAAAATACTTTTATAAAAGTATACATATATCATTTTTTCTAAAAATTAGAGGTCAAAGTTGTGTTTTAAAGACCGTGTCGCTGTCCTAAACGACTTCTAAATCTGATACGGAGAGGAGTAGCACTTATGTTAGGAATGGTTTTATAATTTTTTCTAATCAAAATTTCTTAGGATTGTTGTATTCATGCTGACTGCATGGTTTTATTCGAGTTAAAATGATACTATAAAATATGTTTAAATGTTGAATATGTTTTGTCCTCTTTCCAAAAATGAGTCTTCAAAATTTTAAAAACAAGTTCTTTTCAAGGTGAGTTTAAGTTTGTTTTCAAAAGTCTTTGAAATGTAATTTAAATATGTTTTAAAGGTTGGTTTAGAAAAAAGTTGTTAAATTTTCAAATTAATTTTAAAACATATTCAAAAATAAGTTTAAATAATGCTTGAAGTTATGTTTAAAAAAGGTTTTAAAAATAGTTTATTTGTTTTTCCCTTTAAATAGCTTCAAAATAGTTTTCATATATTTCAAAAATAGCTTTAAAATAGTATGACATGACTTGGATTGGGTCCATATGTCATGCATTGAGATAGTGAGAGAGGGAGTCAGTGGGCGCTTGTTGGTGTCTTAAAGAGGTCAAAGACCATGGAGAAAGCAGAGGCATGGAAGGAAGCTAAGTTTAGTTGAATTTCGCCCGAAGACAAATTGAGTTTAGGCTAAAAGGAAAATTGAAGGAAAGATGGATACAATCTTAGACTTTACAGTTTTATATAGCTTCGACCCATGATATTTTAAAAACTTTAGTTTCCAAACTATATTTTACAATTTATTTAAACTATTTAAGTTTGAAAACCCTAGAAGCTTAAAACTTCATTAAAAAATTATATATATATATATACGCTATTTAAATATATTTTTAATTTGTTTCAAATATTTTATCCTTTTAAACATTTTGAATGTATTTGGAAAAGAATTCAAAACATTATTTTGCAAAGCATTAAAACTTTATCTCGGAAATTATTTGAAACCATTTTGAATACCAAATAATCTATTATTTTAAACCAATACTCTACTTTTGAAAATTTGGCTATTTTTATTTTCTATATATCAATTTAAAACTTTGCTTGTTTTTAAAATGTTTTTGGTTTGATGATTTCCTATGCGGAGGACGACTAAAGCCACAACATACTTTATTAAAAAAAAGCAAGTATTTTTAGCCGGTCAGGAAACAATAACGAGAAAATGGATGATTACGATATGGATGCTACTCACCTTTTCCATCAGACTGTGTTTTATTTAATCCTTAAATCACGTACTACTGCTTGTCTTTGCATAAACTAAGTAATGAAACATATCTCAGGCCTTGTTTAGTTCCTCAAAACCCAAAATTTTTTAAAATTCTCTATCGAATTTTTTGGCACATGCATGAAATATTAAATATAGATGAAAACAAAAACTAATTACACAGTTTGACTGTAATTTATGAGACGAATCTTTTAAGCCTAGTTAGTCTATAATGAACAATATTTATCACATACAAACGAAAGTGCTACAAAATCTATTTCCTAGAAAAATTTAGAACTAAACAAGGCCTCACTAGTTACCTTGTTTATTTGGCTGATAAGCCATGACAGAAAGTATTGTTGGCTAATTTATTATGAGAGAAAAACACTGCTGAATGGCTAACAAATTCGGATGATAAACCCCAAACGAATTCATCAGCGCCCAAGGAAAAAAGAACATCAAAGTTTTCAAATCTCTCCAACCAAATGGACATCAAACAATTCAATGAAATAACCATATGAGCTATAAAAATAATTCAATCAATTAAAGTATTGCGGATTGCAAACAAATGAGCAGCTCGCTTAGGGGGAGCAGCCATCTGGAGGTTCAAAAATCAAATTAGAGCTCGCCGACTCAGCCGTCCGAGCGAAAGCGAAGCGCGGCCCAACTCCCTCGCCAAACGCTCCTGGTGGTCTCCTCCGCCTCCCCCACGCCGGCACCCCTTGTAGTTGTAGACGACCTCGGCGCCGGCGACGCCATGGCGGCGGCGCAGCCGAAGCCGGCCAAGAGGCTGGGCGGCATGGCGGAGGCGCTCGCCATCGCCGCCGACCTCGGATTCCCCGCCCCTACCACGCAGGTCCGTCACACTCACACTCACACCCCACCGCGCCTCCCTCCCCGATCTGTCTCACAGCCTGATCCTGCCGCCCGCCTCTGGTTCGGTTCGAATCCCCGCGCTTCAGCCGGATCTAGCCCTTTTGGTCCGATCGCGTTCCGTTGCGAGGCACAAAATCGTAGGGTTCAGTTCGCGGAAGCGGTGGGCATCTGGAGAGGTAAATTCGAAATGGTTGTCAAAATGTATGTCCGGAGGTAAGCGTTGCGGCCGAAATCGTGGCATGAGCACACGAATTTCGTGTGTTTGGGCAGGTTTAGCATTTGGTTCGGTTAAGCGAGGTTGCGTAATCTTGGGTCATCTTGCGAAGAGAACTTGTGGGATGGTGCGTGTACAATTAGGCCATCCTCAGTGCAGGTTTCATAGCCCAGTTTCCAACACAATCATATTAATCATATTTTGGAAACAGTGCAAAAGAGTTTCTGCTCCCATGAAACTCTTATCACCTCTCTTCATTAATACGGTGCCACATCAGCATATTTAATATCCATGAAACTTCAATGAAACTCCATTGAAACAGTGCAGAAGAGTTTCTGCGCCTTAGGAATTAGGATACTCATTGTGCCGAGTTGTTGATCTTCTGAAACTTTGCAATCTTAGAACAAAATGCAAATACAATGAAAACAGGGCATTCCTGTGTTGCGCTATATCTGTTTCACTGTTTATTTTCTTTAGATTTGTTGCTTAAAATTTTAAATTTAGGTTTCTATGCTAACAATGCAAAGTCTGCACTTGGTGCACTGTACACGAGCATGCAAAAACTGAGGTGATGCTAATGAACAAATGGCCTTCTGGATTTTGCTGGGCATGGTGTGATGTGAATAGCGTGTTTCTCAAGTCCTCACTATTTCCGTCTGTTGTTTCTCTCATTGCAGGAAGATCAGACTAGCTCTGACAAAAGCGATGATTTGGTGAAAGTTCTGAGAGAACTGACTGTCGTGCAGAGGAACATTGCCAACTTGCAAGTGGAGCTACAAGGAAGAAAGGTGATGTTTTGATATCCAGTTGTTCGGCTTTACATGTTTGCACCCAAAGCTTTCATAATTTTTCACCTAGTGTTACGTTTTTCAGATCCTGTGTGACATTTCCATTTCATCATGTTTCTTAATGAAAACACTTTATATTCTTTATTTAAGGTGGTCAGATTATGATCCCTTTTCTGAAGTGTGCCATTTCTGGCTTGGTTGCTCATGAAATGAGATTCTACTATTCTAGGCAGAGATGAGACTTCCTAGTGAGTTACAGCATTTTTGGGATACAGTATATTCATACCAGATACCTACATGTTGACTGTTAGTATGAGCATTCCTTTACCATGAATACTTGTGGTCATACTAAAGGGGATTTTTTTTCTTTTACATCCAAAATTTATTTTATCTAATAATAAATTTGGTAGATGGCCACACTTACTGGAACTAAGTCTGATACTCTGGTCCTTGAAGAATGATTGAAAATGTCCGCATATCCTTAAGGGCTTAAGTCTAAACCTTTTTTAGCCTAGTAGATAATGTATGAACAATAGGGCTGGTGAGTCCGAGTGGTTCCTTGAGCCAGCCCTCAAACTGGCGACCTGGGTTTGATCCCCGGTGTTGGCATTGGGAGGCCCCTCCGTTGGCCTTCCTTCTGAAAAAAGATAATGTATGAACATGAACACTGTTGATGCCATACTAATATAGTAAGATGTGGGATTGGAAAAGGGAAAAGCGTTGTCATACTGTTTATGTTTGCCCATTAGCTTTCCAGCATGCTGTTTTCCAATAGTGCCATATCCATTTCCTATCTCTTTTCAGAGCTTTTCCTTTGATTCTATGGTATTATCATATTCATGAATTTTTGTTTGCCACAGGATGATAAAAACATTGCTCATTTGACTCATGTGAGTGAGATGGAAAAGAAGTGTGAATCTTTGGCCAGAATAACTACTATATTGAAAGATGTAATTCAGAACAAGGTAATGTAAGCCACATACCTGCATCTTATTATCCTTGCTTTCTTTCTTTCTTTCTTGAGCATCAAGGTTATATGTGGTTTTAGTCAGATTTGTCAAGACCAGCTGTGTATGCATTAGCCAGTTGTTCTACATATCTAAAATTGCAGCTATTGTCTATCAGGATCGCATTATTGCTCGGCTGCAACAACCTTATTCCCTTGACTGCATACCAGTTGAAGCTGAATACCAGGTAATCTTTTATGTTCTCTTGCAATTTCTATAGCAAACAGCATAAGAATGTTGGCCTACGCCTACTTATGCATATTCATTGCTTGCTTTGACTGCTTAATGTGCTGATCTCTTCTCAGAAACAATTCTCGGAGCTACTTCTGAAAGCAGCAAGTGACTATGGGGCATTGACAGCATCAGTTGGTGATTTCCAGTGGAGTCAAAACTTTAGAGAGTCACCAGCTGTCTGGGGGGTAAGTTAAATTATGTTTTTTCTAATAGTAGTCATAACAAATTCATCCTATGAATATGCTTTCCACTTGGATAAATATATCCATGCAATCTCAAGATAGCATATGGTTTATCATGAATCCATGTCAGGATAACAGTGCACTTTGTTATGTATTCATTGCGATTAACTAGCCTTACAACAACTCAAAATTCTTCTTGTACATATGTCGGTTTAAATTCCTCTATTTCTCTTAATGAAGGAAATGCTGCGACCGATTCCTGCTGCACTTGCTTCCTGCACCCGGTTCTTCGAGGCCATGTCCGCGATGAGGGAATCCTTCTCTACTCTTCAGAAACTACGTGTTGGCCATTCCTCTCTGGCACTGACCCCAAGTGGCTCCAGTGACGATTCGAAGTTCTTGACGCCGCCTCAGTGGAGAGACGGCGGCTCAATGCTCGACAGCTGGAAGCAAGTGGAGGACATGAACCCCGAGAGCGATGGACTTGCTGACGCCATGAACCAGAGGAGGCTGTCTTGGCCTGCCATCAAGAGGGACCCGTAGCTAGGTCGCAGCTCACCCATCAAACTTAGGTTCCATGTTGTATAAATAGGATTCCAACTTGTCTAGTTGTCCTTGATTCTCTGAATGTCTGTTTTCTGTTTTCGTTCCCATCACTTGCACCCATTTGGCATGTTCGACTTAACTGAGAAATGTTCTATAAGTTCCTTAAATCAATATTGTGGCAAAATTTGATATGTTTTATACTGATATATACTTGTCAAGTGCCGGGAACATGTCTAATCTGACAACTGAGTTCCTCTCTAGAAGTAATATGACTGAAAGGAGCCCAGGATATGTGCTATGCATATAGATGCTGTAATGTACATGTCTGACTCTGTGTAAGGCATCACTTCGTTTATGTCATTAGGTGCCAAATTGCATCAACTGTTGAGGGCGGCAGGATTAAATTTGATATGTACATTTTTGAGCGTGAAAAAGAATTTTTCTCAGTCTTCAACTTCCAATCCAAGCAAGAATAAACCGATGATATATGTTTATGGGTGCTAATGGGCCACAACCCATGAGTCATTTTATAATCCAACTCATCCTTTTATTCTTTAGTCTTTTGGTAAAAGAGAAACACCCTTTGTTCACCACGTTAAGCAGCATATCCTTGTTTTTATGTTAGTTTTAAACGAGATTTATATTCGAACTTGATCATACAAATGCCTACATTTCCAACATTAGACGACTATACTTTGTCTACCTCAAAGTGCTTGAGGAGCTGGAGGAGATGAAGAGGATGGAGAAAGAATATAAAAGTAAAATCTCCAGATGGAGGAAACACACACGCACACGCACACTGTCAGCTAGCTACATAGTTAGTACCATTACGGACACCCTTATCTGCTAGTATTTTGCTCATGGCTTTACTTGTTCTTGCCTACTCTACTGTATAGTGGTCGCTATGTGACTTTTCATCACCTAGCCGTTTTACCAAAGATAACTATTCTTTTTTCCGAAATAACGGCAAAAGCTTTGTCGTAGTTTTTATTAAGAGGAGAAAAAGAGAACAACAGTCACTTAGAAACCACGTGTAAAAACCTGACAATTATGCCAAGCAAAACCTACATCTTAAACGAGCAAGTACTTTTCCCTTAATTATTTATATGTAAGGTATAATAATAGACGCAGGTAGCATAATTAAGCAGATTACAAGTGAGTATAATGTACATGGCAGGGGTTGTACAAAAGCAGATTACAAGTGAGTATAATGTACAGGGCATAATTAAGTAGTTGTACTTATTAACTTCAGATTATTTGTCCATCTTAGGTTCCTTGAGAAAAAGGACCCGCAAGACTATAACAAACTGTATGTATAGATATAGCTAGGCACCATTATTCACGTGCAAGGGGCCGGGGGGTGACAAATCTCAGTCCAGCTTCGTACTGCTGAATCCGTTTCTGCCTTCTCTCTCCGTACTGTTTCTTGCCAGCTTTGCCTTCACCTTGCAGAAAAGATAGATATATCACGTGAGGCATGCCTGGATTTTTTTTATTGAATCACTAGTAGAAAAACGATTGAGATTTTTCTACTTTTTGTAAACACCTCTATCATATCTGCCTCTCTACATGAGGCTCAATTTACCAGCTGCTCTTGGCAGGGTGGGGCAATGAAGCATCTATGGAACATGCTCCCTCGGTCTCAAAATAAGTTTTGTGATGATGTCCGTGCTGGTTAAACTTATTTAAGTTCGATTGGATTTATAAAAAAATATTAATGATACTTTTATCTCTAAATAAGTTTATTATAAAAATAGATTCAATGATCTATATATCTCATGATACTAATTATGTACTATAAATACTAATATTTTCTTATATATGTTTTGTCAAAGTAAAAAAATGTTTGACTTCTTGGGAAACGAGAACGACATTTACTTTGGAACAGAGGGTGTATATCCACACAACTGGGTGCTAATATTTGTTTTCCAATTTTTTTATATGCTTGTTTTAGCAATTGATTTTTTACAGGGAATTGAGATATACAATTAATGTTGCTGTTGTAGCATTTCAGTATAAAAAAATAGAAAATTTCAGTGAACACAATATACTAGTATGTATGTATATATATGTATGTATGTACCAATATAAAAGCGCAAAGTTACCTTTGCTACGTTTGCCTTGTAGTACTTATAGCCCTGAAACACACACCCAAATCGGTGAGAGGATTTGTAATTATTGATATGTACACAATACAGTTATATAAATTTGGAACTGGAAATAACAAAGCATTATTACTTTATCTGTTCCGTATATGTAATCGCAGTAGGTGAAAATTGAGCTAAAGTTGCTGTTGCTTTGCCTTCCAACCAAGTGATGGTAGTCATGGAATTCTGCTCCTCCGTGGTACGGGATCAGCTTGGTGGGATCAAACGGGAAGTTGTACCTGCATCATGCAGTAGCACAATTAATTCTAGACTACTTGGATAGTAGTTACAGTATTAATTAAACTAAATTAAATTTTACCCGCAGTGGGCGCTGATGGCCTCGAAAATACTGACGGCAAACCAGAGCCAATGCGTGACGACGTGGCAGGGTGCGATGGTGGGCCCGGCGAAGGTAGGGACGCCGAAGACGGCGACCTCGGCCCAGTGGCTGTATGACGTGGCGAAGGACGTGGGCGCGGTGACCTGGTGGTGGACGTGGTGGATCTTGTGGTACCCCCACTCCGTGTGCAGCAAGCGGTGGATCCAGTACGAGAGGTAGTCCTCCACCAAGGCGTAGGCTACCAGCTGCACGGCTACCTCGCCCACTGATGGCAAAGGAAGACCCATCCGGATACCACCCACCTATACATGCATATATAGACCATGCATGCATGTCGATCCCATATATAGATATATGCACACACACACATAAATGTCGATGTATGATGTTGTATTGCATTCATAGAGTACAACAAACTAATTAGGGTAATTTATATACTCACACACAACTAGATCGAGATGAAATTGATAGTAACGGCCGGAAAAACTCCTCTTTTGTTTCTATTTTGATATATATATATATTTAGCGAAAACAGGAGTAGGTTTGAAAAAGCCATGATCGAAAGCGGACGAGCTAGAATCACATAATCTAATATTAAGTGTGCATATGTAAATTCAGACAACAATATATATACATGTATAAAGATCGATTTAATACTCACTTGCACTACCAGAATCCGGGTCTGGGACTCAGCAAAGAGCTTCTTTGCCGAATACAAAAAAAAAAACACACGATAAAAAAAACACTCGGCAAAGAGGCTTCTTTGCCGAGAAAAAACACTCGGCAAAGTTCTTTGCCGAGTATTTTTTTGACACTCGGCAAAGAAGCATCTTTGCCGAGTCCTTTCTTTTGACACTCGACAAAGATCTTCTTTGCCGAGCATAAAAAAACACTCTGCAAAGAAAATTTTAAATTGAATTTTGAAGCTCTAAATGAATTCAAATAAAAAACTTTTCAACTATAAAGTTGTATTACTTTTCAAGATCTACAACATTTATTTTGATCATTTTTTCATTTGACAAAAGTCAAAATTAATTTGTTCACAAATTAAACATCTCTCTCTTATAGTTTATGAAACTATAAGATTCATAAAAAATATTAGAATCACTATATCGGATGAACAAATGACAAAACAACTAAAATAAATAGATCTTGATAAGTTATGAAATTTTGTATTTGCCAACTTTTTCATTTGAGTTCATCTTATCATGCAAAACTGCGTCTTTAGTTGAAAATTTTCAAATTCGATTTTTTCAAACAACCTTGGATGGAAAAACTCCCTAAATAAACTTTATAGATCTCAAAAAATATAAAACTTTGTAGTTGACAACTTTTTGTTTTGGAATCATCTTATCATGTAAAAACTATGTTTGAATTTCTCAAATTTTGTAAATGACCTCGAATGGAGAAACTCTCTAAATGAAAATTGTAGATCCCGAAAAGTTATGAAACTTTGTAGTTGACAACTTTTTGATTTGAAATCGTTTAGAACCTCAAATAATCAATTTACACATAATTTGGTATAATAATGAGAAACCGAAATGTAATATTGACACAAGTGATAGTGTGGTGCAGTGGTTAAGGAGTTAGACATGCGAGAGGGCCGCAATGTTGCGAAAAATTCTAAAACTTGAACAATAGATGGAGTCGAGTGGGTGCAAGCCCCTTTGGAAAAAAAATTCCCTTTTTTCCTTTTTTTTGTTTTTTTATTTTCTATCTTTGCCGAGTGCTCGATAAATGACACTCGACAAAAACGGCTTTGCCGAGAGTTTTTTTTTTTGCCAAGTGCCCTTTGCCGAGTGTGGCATTCAGCAAAGCCAAAAAGTCCGGTAGTTATTGCATGCCATGGGTGTTAATTAACACGTTAAAACACATATAACAACGTAGCTTTTTTTATTTCAGATGTGTCGAGCTAGTCATCGTTTGTAGCACGTGCACGTCCGTAATGAAACGACCCAAATTAATTAAAGCTAATTAACTGTGTGTGTATATATAGCTAGCTATAGCTAGAGAGAGAGAGAGACCTTGACGACGGGGTAGGAGATGAGCTGGTAGGGAACGAGGACGAGCAGGAAGACACGGATGGTGTCGCCGAAGTAGCGGGCGACGGCAGCCATGGAGAGCCGCACCCGGGGCTGCAGCTTGTACCTCATGGCGAACGCCGGCGCCACGCGCTCCAGGAGCGCCAGCGGCAGCGGCACCACCATGTGGGCTAGGAACAGGATGAAGGTGTTGTGCCACAGCAGCCAGTGGTCCGGCATCGCCGCCGAGTAGCGGAACCAGGCGGCCTCCGCCGGCGTCAGGCCGCGCCCCAGCGCCGCCTCCGCCTCCGCCGCCGTGCCGTAAGGGATCATCGATCACCGGCGTCCGTCCTGCCGCCGGCGAACCTAACTCGATCACTCACTGCTAGATATAGCTTATTTTTTTTTCCCCTCGCGAGAGATCTCTCCAAGCTCACTGACACGTACACCACTCACCAAATATGAGATCGATGCAGTACGTCGTTGAGCTTCAGGCTGCTTTATATATATACATATACAGGCTAGCTGTTTGGTTTTTGTTGGATGTAGTCGTCTGGATCAGGATGAACGAGGTGGCCCGTAGGTTTTTGCTAAGGGACGAGTTCACTCCGAGGATTATAGGGCGCGTTTGGTTCGTGGATGGTCACAGCTTGGCTCGCATGGCGTGGACAAGCCCGCTCTGGCTCCCCAGGTGCGAGAGCAGCTTGTTTGGTTCTCGTAATAAGTATGCATAAAGAGACTTGCTTCGAATGCTGTTTTGTTTTCACATCTACCACAAAAGTGAATTCTTGTATCTGCACGCTCGCTCATGCGCACGGCCAGCGCTTGGGGGGGGGGGGGGGGGGGGGGAGCGCAAAAACCCGCGCGGCCGCGTGTCGTCTGTCTTGGTGGGTGGTGTTCAAAACACAGCCCGCA
>Ga0182004_10002896_pt1 | contig 13509 bp, 13 predicted proteins | sample Sormic07211540_1_FD_120479 | JGI IMG/M metagenome (GOLD analysis project Ga0182004, IMG submission 120479) | Endophyte microbial communities from Sorghum bicolor roots, Mead, Nebraska, USA - 072115-40_1 MetaG | ecosystem: Host-associated > Plants > Roots > Unclassified | place: USA: Nebraska...
TCCCTGCTGCCTGCTTCTTCCTCCCCCTTGGCCCCTTCTGCTGCAACTGCAAGGTCACCTACTCTCTAGCCTCTACCCCACCTGGAGGCTGCAGGTCCAAGGGAGCACGAAGATGAGCTCCTCTGAAGGCGAGCCATTAAATCGGCTTTGCTCTGCCATCTCCTCTCCACATATATACCATACATATATGATATATACTTATATAGTCCTGCTATATGCTGGACGATTATATGGACGATTAGACCGATCAGGAGTTGATTAATCGTCCTGATTGTCAATTAATCGTCCTGACCGGTGCCAGACCGATTAGAAACGATAAGCCGATCAGAAAACATTGCACACAGGTGGTGTCATCTAGTTTACCAGTTTCACTGAACATCAAGAAAGCTTGATTCTATCTTTATTCTTTACCAATGGTGTGCTATTCATAATGGTCACGCTAGTGGTGTCAGGGACTCCTATGTTTTTATGTAGAAATCTCCATCTTTACCAATGGTGTACTATTCACGTGGGTTATTTCGATGTAGGTTTTACTTCATAGTTAAATAGAACTGTTTGATGTGAAGGCTTCTCCAGATGACAAAGTTTCTTATTACTATTTAATTGCTTGAACACACAAATAGAAGTTACTCCGTGTTTCTTGTTCTTTTCTTTTTAGAGTGAGGAGATTACTTGAGCTTAGGTGCATGCTTGTTTTTTTAGGAATCTAAATGAAAAGCCCCCCCCCCCCCCTAAAATACTTCCTAATCTGTTTTACTTTCTTATTATATACAGGTGCCCTTAGGGTGTGTTACTCCTTTTGCGTTAATAAATGAGTCTGCAAGGTATGAGGTCTTACTTTGACTTTATGATTGACTCTGTCGCTTATCTTTATCAATTATGATATCCTTGATTAATGGAAAGCTATTACAGCCATAAATTTGTTCCAACTGTGATATAACAGTAGCAGGAATTTGGCCCTTCAGTTTGTGAGTCATATTTCTGAAAGCTAGATAGAAATACCTCACTGATGAAGGATAGACTGCTTGAGATCTTTAAATCTTGTTTTCTTTTTGAAAATGCTTTGTTCTCTTGCACATTCTTCTGCTTATAGTGATCTGCAGTTCTGTACTCTGAAGTAATGCTTGCTATTTTTTTTATGCCCTTGATGGTTTAACAAATTCATACAATTATGCTTTTGTGTGCAGTGCTGTTTCACTTTTACTTGATCAAGGTTTCAAGTCTAAACAGATTTGCTACTTCCATCCACTGACAAATGATGTGACAATTGGTATGGTTCAGAATAACAACACTTCTTTTTACTGACAGCGTTCCATTGCTTTAACTACCAATAATACATAACTACTGCTAAAATGCAAACTGTATATTAGGTGCTACACTTCTGTGAAGTTGAGCAGATAATATATCCTGACCTCGCTAATGTTATATATGCAAGTTACATAGGAGGTTACTAAACTTCTCTTGCATGTGCAAATAGGTAATGAATTGCTCAAAATTGAAGTATTATCACTAAACTTTCTGATTTGATCGTCTATAAGGTCCCTGATGAGGCAACTCATCTACTTCAGTCACATGGACATTACAGTTGCATAAAAGAACGTGATCTTTTTTTTTTGCAAAAACCTTTAACTCCATTTTAAATCCATGCCCCTTATATATTTTTCTAGCCTCCATTTTTTATCCACCCGGTGCAGGTGCCAATTGTGCTGCTGGCCATTTTTCTGCCCGCTTGTAAACTCGTGGGCATGCCATGTCGAAAACAAAGCCCCCAATTCTACGTTGTGCGCTTGCCCCCTTGTGGGGTAGTGGCAGTCCCTCTGCTGCTCATCATGGCCTGCGCCATTGCTGCATGCTGGTTATCACTTTCATGTAGCATGTGGGCATGCTTCTGAAGCAAATCAGTGACATGGTGTCTCCAAAAATTAATCTATGCACTCATCACTGTGTTTCTAGCATGTCACTCTGATCACTGAACTACTGAAGATCTCATAAAGCCCTAATATCATTAGAGTTAATGTCTGATAGATTAATTAGCATGCGGATATATTAGTTCTAACATGATTAGCATGTGATGGGTTCAATGCAAGGATCGTAAACTATTCTCCCATGACTTTAAGGTGAACCCATTGTTGTCCTGGCACTAAACACGGCATCCTTGGATGATCCGCTTAGAAAGTTTAGAGTTTAGGCCTTGTTTAGTTCCCAAAACTTTTTGGTTTTGGGTACTGTAGCAATTTCGTTTTTATTTGGTAATTATTGTCCAATCATGGACTAACTCGGCTCAAAAGATTCATCTCGCGATTTATAGGCAAACTGTGCAATTAGTTTGTGTTTTCGTCTATATTTAATACTTCATACATGTACGGCAAGATTCGATGTGATAGAGAATCCTTAAAATTTTTTGGTTTTTGGGGTGAACTAAACAAGGCCTTAGTGATGGGTTTGTCTCGTTTTATAGTTCAGTGGCCTATTTGCAGTGACCTTGGATGCAATTTACCCGATATATTATTTTGTTTGATAGTTGATTTCTAATTTACTTCATCCAGCTCTTAGCTCAAGCAATCTTGACAAGTTTCTCATCTCCATTGGGAAGCAACCAGCATATGTTGACTTGGAGGTAATGCTGGATGGATTGTCTAGGTATTCTTTCATTTTTGTGTTGTAGAGGTGTTTTATATCACTGCTGCAATACAGGCTGCACCAGCTGTGAGTAAGGATAATCCTCCTGATCTAGCACATTTGGTTCCATCTGGTGTGTCAAATTCCTCAGAACAACCAGTTGACAACACGGCACCTACTAATGTTCCTCGTCATCAAAATAATGTGCCCAAAGAGACAGGTCAGCTATTCATGCATGCCATACTTCTTTAAGATTTGCTTTATCCTCTATCTATAGACCATGATGGCAGTTCTGTTGTATCTACAAAATTCACATGATTTGGCGTCCTTTCTGTGCATGGCCCACATTTGTTTGGATCGCTGGCTAGTCAAAGTTTTTTCTTTAGTGTGCACTTTTTATATCATATATGACAGGGTAAGAGAAGTGTTTGGTAGAATTAGCATGCCCTTCTTTGTGAATCTGAATTATGCTTCTACATCATGCTCTAATGGTCATGGCTGGCAAGAGCTCTGTACTTTAATATGGTTCGAAATTAGGTATGGGATTTCTTATGAGTAACACAAATGTTTATCACTGCTATCAGGGCAAACTAACACTAAGTTTGTGACCAACACAAATATAGCAAATCATGTAGCAGCTGTCATGAGTTAATGTTTTAGCGTTTCTCATTCACCTAAGGCACCATTTGGATTTGGGGGAATGGGGTTGGGAAATGTGATATGAGGGGTAGGTTAAATTTAATCCATGGTTTGTATATTGGGTTTGGAAATAGCAAATTAGACCTTTTCTCACCGGTCCATTCCTGGTGGAATAGCTATTTGCTTTTGGGCTGAGCAATAAATCATTCTGTTCTCTCATCTGTCATCACCCGTCTCTCTATTCATCTTCTTGCTTAGTACCTCAACGGCATCGGCTGGAAACCAGCAGCAGAATGGCCAAAGACCTCCCACAGCTATCCTATCCGGTCACTGCCTCACTATCATGACAACTTGGTATCAGTAGTTCAGTATCCAGTGATCCTCAATGGCTTCTGGTATGGATCAGTTCAAGATACAAATGTTTGTCAGTTTAGGAAGGGCACTGTGGGTCATATATAGCTAACCAGTCCATGCCAGACAGGGGGGTGGGGGTGGGGGTGGGGGGGCTCTGATAACAGACCCATACCCACCTCTATACAATCCACCTCCATCACCCCACTCCCATCCATACAAACAGTTTGCTATGCAGATGCCACCTAATATGCCATTGAAGTGGTCCGTTATGAATTGTGATCTTGGGTGAATATGTGACTATTGTGTAGTACTTGACAAGTTGACATGCACTGTCTTATGTACCTTGAATATTGTCACGAACTGTTGGTGTTGAAGTACATAGATTCAATGATAATTTCTGGAACTGATTAGTTTCTATTCTTTGTCCTTAGCTCACATACATCATAGTTCAAAGGAGGTTGCAACACTTTATGTTGCTTACTATTGGCCTATACTTATATACTTGCATTTTGTTTGCAACCTTTCCTGAGTTTATTTATGATTCTTAAGTTTCAATAGTCAATCATGACAATTCGTCCATTATTAGAAGTGAAGGCTATCACGACAATTCCCAAAGTTCAGAGCAAGGGTGCAGAAATATCAAGCAAAGGAGATAAACCTACTACCAATACCAGTGTTGACAAATTTGTAAATGATGTGTTTGACATCATCTCCCCATTGTTGTCTGAGGTAATCCAGTGAGCTTATCTATCATAGCCTTCTTTTACAGCACCTGTTCTTTATGTTGATAAATATTGCCATGCAGGAATTGAAGAAATTGGACATTAAGAAGGAAGAGCTTTCTTCAATCTTAGATGGCCTGAGGGGACGGGCAGATCCAGATTTGAAGAGTATAGCGGTTAGTTTCTCAAATGCTGTTTTCAGAAGACCTACTCAAATTATTTCATACATGATTCAACACCTGTTCAAATCCTTTTCCTAAAATGTGTTTAACGATGTATGCTGAGAAAAGGGCAATCTAAAGTATTTCCCCTGTATTTCCTTCTTCCTGTGAATTTTTCCAAGTGAAGTTGAATTTATTAGTCATGCAATTCAGCCTAAAGGCAATTCATCAACATTTAATAATAGGCTAATAGCAATATCTTGTTACGTCTTGATTCCCGAGAGTCATCTGGAACATTCGTGATGGGTCATTACCCCATGCCTAAGAATTTTAAGAAAATTAAAATTTACTGTCGCTTGAATGGAAATGACCTGGTCTGGACAAGAAATTTTTAACCTGTCTGTAAAACCTCATCATCCATTGATAAACACATAATTTTGAACAATGTTGGTCCAATACAGTAGTATTGAACTGGATTGTTTGGTGATATATGTGCAGTCGTATTTTACATTTGCTTCTACTATACCCACAATAATAAGCAGTTAGAAGCCATTTTTTTTTAATACACGGAACCTGCACCATCAAGGTATCTATGCATAACTAATGTGGATGTTTTCATTGCAGATGACTCTGAAGAATGCATCGTATACCAATGGGTTTCACTCTGGTTTCAAAACCATGCTGCATCGTGGTTTAAACGGCTGACCCACTTGGGTCTAAATTAAATGGCTTGATACAAGATACATGAATCTGATTTACATATTGAATGAAATCAACATATTATTTTGATGCTCCTGTTCTACTCCGTATCTATAACGTCAATGCTCTCTTTTTTTTTTTTTGGATTTGCCTTTTTGTCACTCAGAGGTTCGTCCCATAGAACAAGTACTTACAAGATTCTGCTACTAGCTCTGCCAGCATCAGACACATCACATAGAAATGTCTTCGGCGCGTTTCAGAAATTACTGTTACTGTTAACATGATATATCATCGAGACATTCGCTTTACATGGAGCCTGCCTTTTAATTTGGCACGCTCCTTCTACGATGCGTGATTTACTCGCTTTACATGGAGCCTGTCTTTTAAGCACGCTCCTTTTACGATGCTTGATTTACTCGCATTTACAGTGGGTCGCCATTTCATTTTTACATGGCAGGTCTACATCTTCACATCAGGCTTCCACCAATCTTCCACTATTAACAACTTGACACTGAACTGGCAGAACGGCGCAATAGTTACCTGTAGTTTGCTGTTAGGTTGCTAGCACATCGGCATTCTGAATCAGAAGTAGGAAAACTGGAAGAGAAGAATTTGATCACATCACTTAACTGGGTAGGAGGCGTTCTTCTCTGGATACCGTAAGGACTCGACGAGAACATCTATATGAGAAACAGAGAGCGCCACCAAGCGTAGAATGCTGAAAGCAAATGAGAGATGAGACAAACAGCTTAGAAAAACCGAAATTTGGATTCGTCAAAAAAAAAAAACCCCGAAGTTTGACTAAACAGCAAGCCAAATTTATGCACACAAGTAACTTGCGTGTTCCTTAATATGTAGTCTCCATACATCGCCCATGAAGGTGTTTTCCCCCAGTTTTTTTTCAGACCATGAAGGAGAAGAAGAAAACGCAGGTTGCCACAAGAACAAAGGACTGGAGTGCCGTCATATCATTACCGCCGGCGTCGGCCGCGTCGTGCCTGCCGCGCCGCTCGTGCTCCCACGCGTGGTCGTCGGGGTCGTCCATCTCGCGCGGTGGAAACAGCCACGAGAAGGGCCCCCACCGCACCAACGTCGCGGGCTCCCTCTCCCTCTCCCTGTTCCTGTTGTTGCCGTTGCTTCCGCCGCGAGGCGCGGCCTGCAGGCTGCCGCCGCCGTTGGACCCGGCTCCCGGCAGCTGGTACCGGCAGACCGGGCAGGAGTTGTGCAGGCGGAGCCACGGCACGATGCAGTCGGAGTGGTAGACGTGCTTGCACGGCAGCTGCCGCGCGGCCTCCCCGAGCTCGAAGTCCTCCTTGCACACGGGGCACTGCGAGCCGTCCGACAGGTGCGCTCCGGTGATCCGCACCGTTGGGAGCGAGTCGATGGCCGACGACGGCGCCGGAGCCGGCCCAGGCCGGTCGTTCTGCGTGATCTCCTCGATGAGGTTGTTCAGGTTTGGCCCCGTGAAGTAGTTGCCGGGGTCGATGGCCGGGGGCGTGGACGGCCGCCGCGGCACCGGCGGCGGGGAGGGCACGCGCCGTCGAACCGGTGCAGGAGCAGGAGGCGTGGCAGGTGCCTGCGACGTCGCAGGCTGGCGGAACGCGCGGCCTGGTACCGTCGTCGTCGTCGTCGGCTCCCCGCCGTATATGACCCAGCGGCGCGGGTGGCCGTCGTACTGGTGCTGCGGGTGGAACGGGTGCGGGAGGAAGTGCGGCGGCGGGAACGCGGGGCGCGCCGGCGTGGGGTCGATCTCGTGGAGGAAGCGGCCGAAGCAGCGCGGGCAGAAGACGTCGGTGGACGGGTAGGAGATGATGCGGAGCGCGCGGCCGCACTGGTAGCACCAGTACATGCGGCACGTCCGGTGGCGCGCGGGCGCGGGCGTCGTCGCCGACATCGTCGGCGGGACGGTGGTTGGTTCGGTTCCTTGCGTCGGGTGGGTTGGTTTGTTGGTGCTTGTTGCGTCCTGAGCAGCTGTAGCTCTCGGAGGATGGCCTCTGGAAGTTTGCATGGGACGACGCTGGTTTTAAAGCGAATGCAGGTTTGATTGTTTGGGGCGCGGAAATTGACGCACGGGTGGGAAAGGATGGCTTGGCGGGAGGACGAAAGCGATTCTGTGGCGAGGTGAGATGAGGTGAGGTGGGTTGAGTTGAGTTCGGGCGTGTGGTGTTCGGCGATGGTGACTTGTGCGTGGCGCCAAAGCGCGGGTTGCTTGCCGGCCAGGAGGTGATGGACAGATGGACGCGGCCAGGCGGGCAAGTGGGCGCGAAGGGGGAAGTTACGGTGGACAGCGGGAGGTTTGGGTATTGGACGGAAGGCACGAAGAATAGGCGATGGGCCTGGCCCGAGAAGGAGTTATAAGGCCGAAGTAGTTTTGACGAAAAGGCCCACTCAGCTTAGGGGTCCGTTGCAATCTGCACACCTCCTAAAGCAACGCTTGATGTTCTCTTTCTGCTTTTTGACGTGTCGCAAATTGTGCACAACTTTAAGTTGTGACCAGCGCACAACAAATTGGCCATGGACCTGATCGTCTGGTCGATCAATTGGACGGCCCCGTCTGCTTGGAAGGGCGACAGAGGCATCTGGCCCCGCCCCACTTTTCTTCTAGCCACTAATTTACACATGGGTCAAATAGGTGGCCGGGACAACAAGGTACAAAGGTCGTCCCGGAGGAGTATTCACCTGCATATTCTCGCTATATCTTCGTCGGCAGGTCTTCGTAACAGAAGAAATCACGACGATGCATACATATTTTACCGCCAACATATCAGGGTGGATTTATTGGTTTTAAAACTCGACGTTTAGGATCAATTTAGGATTATTCTATTAGCTCCATAAAAAACTTGAAGTTTCTAAAGTACCATTTTGCCCTATTTTACTAAAAGATTGAGAGAGAAACTGAAAAAAAATGTAAAATGGAGTAGTGCCAAACGTGTCAAAGATTTGTCACACTTTCTATGCTCTATGCATCCATGTTTGCCCAAACAGGTCAAAGATTTCTCACACTTTCTATCCTCTATGCATCCATTTCTGTTGCACACAGAGGCATGGAACGATGAAATGCATCGAAGGGGAAAAAGGCCAAATGGGTCAAAGATTTGTCATGCTTTCTACTACTCCACTATGCATCCATTTCTGGTGCACATAGAGCGAGGAAATGAATTCAACGGGAAAAATGCAGTCCCAATTGCTCATTCGCTCTCTTCACAAAGTTTGCTGAAAGAAATGGAAATTATTCTGACGGTGTGCACGAAATGTCAAACACATTTTAATTTTATTTAGCATAAATGAAGTGCCACCAACCATAAGCCGGGACCCACGAGGTCGTGGGACCCACACTCAGCGTCAGCGAACCCCGTTCCGCCGCAGTCTCCGAAGAGATCGATGCCCTAGCGAACTAGAAATCCCCCCTTCATATTCGCCTCCGCCTCCCTCGTCAATTCCACGCGACCGCCAGAGCGTTCAGAAAGCACCAGCCCCCAAAGCCCCACGAGAGAGACGAATCTTCCGAATCTCTCGGCGGCGATGGCGCTCTCCGACCGCTCCCGCGAGTCGCTCCTCCCGAGCTTCCTCTACAGCTCCTCGGCGCGCTCCTTCGCCGCCACAGGCGCCGCCGCCGCGCGCCTCCCTGTCTCGGCCCCGGCGCCTGCCGCGGCTGGAGCAGGAGGCCGCGTGCCGTTCTCGATCCAGGCGCCCAGCGAGAAGATCGAGATGTACTCGCCGGCCTTCTACGCAGCCTGCACAGCCGGAGGAATCGCCAGCTGCGGGCTCACCCACATGGCCGTCACGCCGCTCGACCTCGTCAAGTGCAACATGCAGGTGAGCGGGTAGCAGCCTAGATCTGTCGTCCCGGTGCTCCACGGGATCCATTTTGGGCGAAATCTCGCGCGGATCTGGCGGTGTTTGGTTGGTGGGGAGTGGAGCTTGTAGTCGTGGGCTTGCGATCTCGATTTCGTCCTAGTGATCTGGATGCCATAAATCTAGCCACATCCCGCATCACTAGGCGTGTAGTTCTACTTCCTGTGAGCATGGATAGTTCGTTTTCCTTTCCAGTAGTGATATTCGTTTGTTCAAACGTGTGTTTGATGCCTTTTTCAAATTTAGTAGTTTGGTATGTAGTACTGCTTGCTTGCTGAGTAGTTTTTGTGTGGATCGCTGTTACTGCAGGCCCCCTTCTGGCTGCTTCAAGTAGGTTTGTGAATGCGTGGCTAGACCTGTGAATTTGATCACTGTGATTAGCTGTGAACTGTGATTCACTGTTGTTAACATTTTGTTTTTTCCTTGACGGGCTCATTGTTGTTACCACATGAGGTGCACTTTGCTCGGTACTGTACTCAAACAAATTGTGATTGTAGTGAGCACATCCACCGGCATCTGTCTGCCTGTTTCCCCACTGAAACAACTTGTTTATGATTCAAACAAAACTGATGAATGTGTAATTCTCTGACTATTGTTTGTGTTGGTGGCTGAGTGCTCTATCAATCTTGGTACTAAATCAACCATTATGATTAAGAAAATTGGCACATTTGCTCTGATAGGTTGTTGTGTGAGCATTTGCCACTTATGCATGTATGTTATGCTACCATGTTTTAGCAGGGGGAGCAATGCAAATAACACTCTCCACTTGAATTTGAGGCCAATTTAATCGCTACTTTGAACCTCTGTTTTAGTTTGTGGCCTTGATATCTACTTGAATCTATGCCTTCCTAGCTTTTGCCAATCGCCCTCAGTCATTCCCTCCTTTGTGTCGCGTTCTTTCCTTTGGGTCGCATTCTTCCCTTTGGGTCACATACTTGTTGTTTCTCTTCTAATTTATGTTATGAATAATTTTAGATAGTTAAGTTTTGAACAGTATTCTCCTATAATCCCAACTATAAGTTGTTTTAGCTTTGTCCTAGGTAAAACTACTTCAACTTTGATCAAGTTTATTCATAAATACACAGACATATATAACGTCAAACTAACTTATCTTGATTGTGCATTTATTTTTCAATAAACTTGTTAAACAAGTTTGACTTGTGACAAAGCTCAAATGACTTCTATTTGAAACGGCTGGAGTATATATATACTAGCTGCCTGATTCATTGCTAAGCAATTAATTCCATGTTTAAATTATGGATTTTGTACATAAAACATTTGTTATTGTTTCAGATCGATCCAGCGAAATACAAGAGTATCTCATCTGGATTTGGTGTCCTGTTAAAGGAGCAAGGGGCTAGGGGCTTCTTCAGGGGATGGGTCCCTACCTTGCTTGGTTACAGTGCTCAGGGGGCTTGCAAGTTTGGCTTCTATGAGTTCTTTAAGAAGTATTACTCGGACATTGCAGGGCCTGAGTATGCCCAGAAGTACAAGACTCTGATCTACCTTGCAGGATCCGCATCTGCTGAGGTAATTGCTGATGTGGCTCTCTGCCCTTTTGAAGCTGTGAAGGTACGTGTGCAGACACAACCTGGATTTGCTCGTGGGTTGAGTGATGGGCTCCCCAAATTTGTCCGATCTGAGGGTGCTCTTGGGTAAGCAAATGGGTGACTAAAAAATTATCATTGCGAGACTTGGTTTCCGTCGATATGTCCTAACAGTTCTTGCTGCTTAATGATTTTAGGCTCTACAAGGGAATTGTTCCTCTCTGGGGTCGTCAGATTCCTTGTAAGTACATATTTCTTACCATCTTTAGTACAGCTTTCGTTTTGTTTTTAATCGTTTGCATTGAATTTGAATGACTGTTGCAAAACCATTGAACATATGAAACTGAATGCTCAAAAAACTAATCTTGTTTGTGTGGCACAATATGTCCTGACTTCTTGTGAACCCACAAACTTTTTCTTGTATGCTTTGCTAGATATTATGCATTTCAGCTTTATGATAATTCTCATCCATTCTGTATTCTGGAAGGCCATGGACTTGATCCACTTTATAGGGTTTATCCCCAACGATTGTTTTATAGTTGCCTGTAACAATTGTAGTTCAGTTCACCTTTCTCATAAAATCTAGGACATTGACACATGATTTGTGAAAAAAAACTTTTTTTTAATCTGTGTCAACAAAAATGTATTGAACTGTTGCATGTAAATGGCTATGCACCATGTGGCTCTAGGATGGTTAGATTATGTACTATTTAAGTTTTGTATCTGAGTTTCAGCTGAAAGGCTAGCAACTATGGTTGAAATTTCCATTTTGATTGAAAATTTAAAGTCTTATGAAAAATGCTGTGCACATAGTAGTTATCTAGTAGAGGTTTTCCACCTTGAAGTCAGGTGCTTCCTAGATACCGTTGTCTAGGCTTGTTTTTATAAGTAGTCCTGTGTACTTTTTTTTTATGTACCATGCCATTTTTCGAAAGCAGTAATGTCATTGCCCCACCTGACTGTCCATAGTAGCAGCTTTAGTCATACTGTGTCTCTATTTTGTGTAACCAGGAAAATAAACTTTGCTACAATCAGCTGTACTCACCCGTTGCACTTGTATGATGTATGCAGATACAATGATGAAGTTTGCTTCCTTTGAGACCATCGTTGAGCTTATCTACAAGCATGCTGTGCCTGTTCCGAAGTCTGAGTGCAGCAAGACTACCCAGTTGGGTATTAGCTTTGCTGGCGGTTACATTGCTGGTGTCTTCTGTGCTATTGTGTCTCACCCGGCTGACAATCTTGTGTCTTTCCTGAACAATGCCAAGGGTGCTACAGTGGGCGATGTAAGCATATATTCTTGCTTTTGCATCAAAAACCTATATCGTCTTCTTGTACTTACTAGCTATTGGTTATGTATTGTTGTACTCTTGCAGGCTGTTAAGAAGCTGGGTCTCTGGGGTCTTTTCACTAGAGGACTTCCTCTTCGTATCGTCATGATTGGTACCCTTACTGGTGCTCAGTGGGGAATTTACGATGCTTTCAAAGTGATGGTTGGACTGTGAGTATCTCTACTGCTTTAGGAATAACCACTGTAACATCCAAATTCTTTGGAGAGATCACCAATTAATGCTTTGTTTTGTTTCTGTTTCAGCCCAACAACGGGAGGACCTGCACCAGCAGCGGTGGCTGCCCCAGCAGCAGAGGCTGAATCGAAAGCCAGTGCTTGATTTTTCTGTATTCCCTGAGATCATATTTGGTGGAGGTTGGAGTTGTGTAATTCACTCGAGAGCTTAGTTCCCGAATCATTTTTTTTTCTTAACGGAAAATTTGTCCGTCATCCTTATGATGAGAGGAACTCATTAAACAAGTGAAATAGGTCTTTTTTGCCCCCGGGAAAAGTTTATGCTGGATGCATAATAATTTGTAGGACAGCAATGCTGTTAGAGCGCAGGTTTTGGTTACCTCCTTACTAAGTCACATTTCACATTACGATGTTTATGGAAGCGTGCACCTCGTTTGATGTTCTTTTTGCCATTGCTGGAACTATGAAGTTGCTGTCAATTTCCTTACGATTTTTGGAGCTCACGAATGACGCAGTAGGAGGAAACACAACAGAAATGGTTCTATCCCCATAACCAAACGAAGATTTTTTTTTTTGACAATAAAACGAAGAGATTGGATCGTCCCACTTCCACTTTAAAAGCAAATAGAACCTTCCTGGTGCAACTATTTCAGCTGCCATGCCATTTATTAACATTTAAGGAGAGAAGCAAACAAACTCTTGTTGGTACTTGTTAACCATCTAATCTAATCTACCCAAGGGAGGGTACCCATTTCTCTTCCAAAGGGGAAAAAAAATCGGTTGGTGCTGACTCGGCTTTGACTATCTTTTTTAATGAGCCGTGGAAGCATTTGAGCTCGTCAAGTTAATAAAACTAGCTCACAAGTTAAACAAGCCAAGTAATTCATACTCTGACAACCTAAACTAGCAAAAATTAGGTTCAAATGCTATATTATCATATGAATGAGATTGATGTCTAAAATTTATTTATTGTACTTATTTTTATTTTAAAGCTTGATGTTTACATGGAACTAATAGTAGCTATTGATTACGCTAATATTGTTTACATTTGTTGAGCTAGCTCATGAGCTTAATGAGCCGAGCCAAGCTTAAGTTGTAGCTCACTTCATTAAGGAGCCAAGCTAAGTTTGCTTGTTATCTTAACGAGCTGTAACAAGACTTACCTTCTTATTTGGTCCTAGTTTCAACTATAGAATACATTGGGAGTTGCCCTCGCCCGTTGTGAATACATGTTCCTAAGCCTGGTCGAAAAACTCGAAACTCGATAGCTCGCTCGACTCGCTCGTTAATGGCTCGGCTCGAGCTCGACTCGTTTCTTAACAAGCCAGCTTGTTTTATAATGAGCTAGCTCGTTTTATAACGAGCCAGCTCGAGCTAGCTCGCGAGCA
>Ga0182004_10002897_pt1 | contig 13507 bp, 15 predicted proteins | sample Sormic07211540_1_FD_120479 | JGI IMG/M metagenome (GOLD analysis project Ga0182004, IMG submission 120479) | Endophyte microbial communities from Sorghum bicolor roots, Mead, Nebraska, USA - 072115-40_1 MetaG | ecosystem: Host-associated > Plants > Roots > Unclassified | place: USA: Nebraska...
AGCGTGACCGACTACTACCTCAACAAGAACAACGCCAACGCCGCCGCCGGCAAGACCATGAGCGTGACCGACTACTACCTCAACAAGAACAACGCCAACGCCAACAACGACGCCGTCAAGAGCTACTTCAACAAGTCCGTCGGCAGGCCAGCCAACAACAACAACAACAACACCGTCGTCGGTGGCAAGAAGAACTCCACCGCCGCCGCCCACCACGACAAGAAGCACAAGAACTCCGGCAACGGCAACGGCGCCGGCGTCGACAAGAGGTTCAAGAGCCTTCCGGCGTCGGAGGCGCTGCCCAGGGGCGAGGCCATCGGCGGATACATCTTCGTCTGCAACAACGACACCATGGAGGAGAACCTCAAGAGGCAGCTCTTCGGTATGATTGATGATTGATTGGAATTGGATCGATTATTCCCTACATATACGTACATATTCCAGCATCGGATATATACTGAATCGAATCAAGATCAACTCCCAAGTTTTGATTTTTATTCCTCCATTCCAATTGCATCCAATCCAAATACTGAATCACTCTCTGCTGCAGGGCTGCCGTCCAGGTACAGGGATTCGGTGAGGGCCATCAGGCCGGGCCTGCCCCTCTTCCTCTACAACTACTCCACCCACCAGCTCCACGGCATCTTTGAGGTCCAAATCAATACCTACTCTTTTATTATTATTATTACTCATCATATCGATCAGATGATACACATGTACTCATCATTTCAACATCTTTAATTTCGTACTGAAAAAAAAAATAAAAAATTTCTCATCATCTATGATACGCGCGCAGGCTGCAAGCTTCGGGGGATCCAACATCGATCCAAAAGCTTGGGAGGACAAGAAGTGCCCTGGCGAGTCCCGCTTCCCTGCTCAGGTATCTAATCTGATATTATGCTAAACAATTCAACAGAGGAAGCTCAACCTTCATGATTGTTCATCCTTGACCATTTTACACGCAATACTTGCCTCGTTGTATCAGTGATGGGGGAAGAGTACTCAATCGTATTACTACATAACTAGTTTGTGTGAAATAATAAGAAAAGAAACACACACACAAAAAAGATAGGGAAGATTAGTTAATATTACCACAGAATTATTAGTTTGTGTGAAATAACAAGCAAAGAGACAAAGATAGGGAGGATTAGTTAGATTACTTGGTTCATGTGATCCTGCACATCAATCAAGCTGGCCTAATCGTCAAAAGTGCTTGCTTTAGTTGCATGCACAGAAAAGTAGTGGTGGTAGGACTGAATGCTTCTAATTGTCTAAGTCAAGGTGGTTGGCCGACCTTATCAATGGATCAAGTTGTCAAGCTTTGGTTGGGTGGATGTGGCCTTGTCAAGCTTTTGCCTTGTTGGCCTAGTCATGTCAAATATGTTTATGTCATGCACACACAAAAGCCAAACACGTACTAGTGTCAGTGCCTTGAGTCAGTCGCCCGTCTCCATCGATTTCCAATGTTGATCCGGTCTAATAATGTTTTGATTCAGTCTAGTAACATCTGATCTAATCAATCTTGACCAATAGGTGAGGGTTGCAACGCGCAAGATCTGTGATCCGCTGGAGGAGGACGCTTTCCGCCCCATCCTCCACCACTACGACGGCCCCAAATTCAGGCTGGAGCTCAGTGTCCCTGAGGTGAGCTCTTCCTGCCTGTCTCAGTGCTTACTGCTTGTGCTAGCTGAGCTGCTGTGCAAGTGCAAAGGCTAATGCACAAGATTTTCTCATGTGGTTGCATGCAGGCGCTCTCCCTCCTTGATATATTTGCGGAGAAGATTTTTGCCTGAGTTTGGATGAGTTGACAGGCAGTTAATATACATGTTACATAATATGTGCGTGTATGTATGTACGTGCTTCCTTCCAGAGGACTAGAGAGGGAAGGAATAAGAGTATAAGGCTGCATGTATAATGTTAACAATATGCTGGTTAGCAGCATCTGATTATCTATCTAGTATATAAGTTATACTGGAACTTTGCCGTTTTGTATCAGATCAGAAGCAGGCAGCAGCAGAATGCCCTTTTGTACCCAAGTTTAGGTGCGGTGATGATGGTGTTATGCCGCCTTCATCCTATTGTAACAAACTACATACATAAAAATACCATACCTTCATAAATAAATTGGAGGAGTCGGCCTCTGTTCAAATGAAGAATGCCACAGCTGATTCTCTGTCAAACTGAGACAATGAAAGATTGAGTTGAAAGATCAACAACAAAATAACCTATTAACATGCTTCGACTGTCGGCTGTATAGACGTTTGTTCAATACTTTGCCTGCGACATATACGACTACCCGTATTCCCGGACCATATGGCATGAGGTGTCATGGCCAAGCGCCATTACTATGCCACTGATAGTTTTACCATGAATGTATACCTGGTTAAACTTTTTTTTAAGGTGAACATCTACTAAACAAACCAGAGGCTGCCGATGATTACATATACGACTGGCGGATGCGCAGAACTTTTTGGCAGTCAAAACTGCAAAGAAAATGCCCTCATCTTGCTGCGGAGCAACGACATGACCTCCCTTTCGTTGGCTTCCACAATTATAAAAACAAGAACAATTATAAAAACAACAAATATGCTGCTCACTTAGCACAATAAGTGAATTAATTTTTGACAAAGCAAAATCCTAACATAACAGAACAAGTTAGGTAGGCAAAACCCAAACAGACAGCATTGTCTTAAAATACAGATCATCCTGACTGCCTTTTTTTAAAAGTACAAAGGAGGCAAAACAAATCCTCCAGATCGCATACAGTTCCAAAAGTAACCGACGGCAGTACTCCAAACTGCCGACTCCCCTATCCTGCTCTATTATCCTCAGTTGAAGCACAGTGAGAATGCATTGCAGCATTGGCGGCTCTTCTTATGATGGCACTGGCAATCACAGCACAAGCATGTAAGGGCACATAACAAAACACGAAGATAACTGCGTAGATATATCCCTTAATCAAGACTAAGAAGCACCACTTACTGTAGGTGGAAGTGTCAATTTGCTCAGGCAATTCCTTTATGTCTACCTCAAACCTTTCTTGCACCTTTCAAAGGTTGTAAACCATTGTTAGGCCAAGTAAATAACAATGGACGAAAAGAAAGTTCAGCACATAGAGACTTACTTGGTTAAGAACATCAGAATCCGAAGCAGAGGAAACAAAGGTAATTGCAAGTCCCTTCGTGCCAAATCGACCAGCCCTTCCAACCTGCAAGGAGCATTATGAGCGCTGCTATCAGCATACACAAAATATTTGGACCTCACTAAAGTTAATAGCAGGGCACATGAATGTTACCCTGTGCAAATATGTATCAGCTGAGTCTGGCATGTCATAGTTTATCACAATGTTGACACGCTCAATGTCAATGCCCCTGCCAACTAAATCTGTAGCCACAAGAATTCTCTTGTGACCCTCCTTGAAGTTCTTATATCTGGTTAGCCTGGCAACCAAAACCATCAATTCACAAATAAGTAATGCATCAGAGTTGGAAAACACCACAAAAGTTATTTTTATACACTATAATTAATTCACTTAATAGTACAAAGAACAAAACCACAACAATACTATGCCATCAAAATTGCATAATTATTACCAAACTAGCCAACATAAGATCTTAATTAATGACAACAGATACATTATCTAAATCTAAAGAGGCACAATCAATCAGCAACCTGCGAGTGCAAGTAGCCAAGCAGCGCCTACATAAATAATAAGTACATAGTACACCAATAAAGGAAACATAGGAATTTGGATAACAAAGCCTAATGGAGGGAGCAGGTGCAACAAGCCAAGCAACACCCATAAATTAAATAATTAAACAAGTGCATAGTGCACCAATAATTTCAAAGCACATGTTGGTCACAAACAATGTTAAGTCATTGCGCACCAAATACCAGAAGAATGGAACATTAATACCAATTCAACATCATTTCCTCAGGAAAACAGACACACAACGAACTGCAGCTTTCCTCAGGCAAACACACACACACACACACATACACACACACAACAACAACAACAACTTAATATTTGGAAGCGTTTGAGCGATTACCTTTCTTCCTGGGTCATTCCAGAATGAATGCAGATTGATGGGAAGTTGCACTCACAAAGCAACTTATTCAGTTCGGCAGCTCTGCTAACACTCTTCACAAATATCACAACTTGGTTGAAATCTAGAGCATCCAAGAGATCATTCAGTTTCCGGTTCTTCTCAGCCTCGCTAAGTTTTATATAGTGCTGCAAAATGTATGATTCCAATTATTTAGATAATGCAAAAAAAAAGACATGCCATGACTCAAGAAGAGAATTCCTGTGTTACCTGTACAAGACCATGGAGGGTCAACTTTGCCTCATCATCAACATATATTTCCATCGGCTGTAAGGGAACAAATGATAGATGAAAGAAATTAGCATTCCACCGTCAATCTTGCAGTATATATACCAAAAGAATGGTATATAAACCCCTCTGTCAGTATACATGCAGCCTCCTTATAGAAGTTCAATTATGCACTGTTGGACACTAGAATATCCCCAAATTTGCTTAAGTTTTGCAACAGTGCTTCCAAATACAACTTCAGCAAAAGAATTCTTTTTCCACCAGCACAAGACAGTTGGATAACCAGCATCAGTGAAGTCCAATTAAGTGAAACCAAGTGAACATTGAGTGTGCAGCAAACTGGAGACGTCAACCAGCAACTCAAGACTGCATCTTCAAGACAGAAGGCAACCCTTTATCTGCCCCCAGTTGCCAACACATTGCCAATAATTCACCACTTGGACAGAGACCCCTCCCTCTCCACCTTCTATTGTACAGGTGTGGACAATGGAAAAGGAAAGGACACGACTGGCTTATGTACTACAAATGGAGACAGAGGAATAGAATCCTTTCACCTAGAGAGCAGACGACTAAACTACAGCTCCAATACTGGTAAATGACTAACAGCTACAGGAGGACCACCACAGGAGGAATTAAATATGACGACTTTGGAAAGGAGAGCTGGAGAAGGCTGCAGGACATTACATCTTGCATAAATTTCTTGCATACAGGACGAATCTCCTTGCTGAGAGTTGCGGAAAACATCATGACTTGCTTATCATGAGGAGTCATTTTGAAGATCTCCTGAACGTCTCTCCGCATGTCTGCATCATACATGTATTTGTCAAGGACAGCATCAGGAAAAAGCCTACCAATTTATACTTTTTGTAATATACTTAAAACATGTTGACAATAGGAGAGTATTACCTAGTGATTCAAGCATCTTGTCACATTCATCAAGAATGAAGTGCCTCACATTCTTCAGGGAGAGATCCTTATCCCTGGCAAGAGCAAGTATCCTTCCAGGCGTGCCGACCACAATATGAGGGCATTCATTCTTCAACAAATCTTTATGCTTCCTGATGTGAACACCTCCATAGAAGACAGCAACTTTAACTTCAGGGAGATATTTGCTGAACCTCTCAAATTCGTGACATATCTTCAGGAAGATAAGAGGAGCAAATAATTAAAATCTGACGCAAATTCATCCAGAAAACTGATGGAAACATAAACTGCAAGTACCAACCTGGTAAGCCAGTTCCCTAGTGTGGCACAGTACAAGTGCTGCTACCTGACCCGCAACAGGGTCAATTTGTTGGAGGGATGAAAGGACAAAAACAGCAGTTTTCCCCATCCCAGATTTAGCTTGACAGATGACATCCATTCCAAGAATGGCTTGAGGGATGCACTCGTGTTGCACTGATGTGGAACCAAAAGAAATTGGAGCAGCACCCCAGTGAGTAAAAGTTTAACCTTCTGGATCCGTGTTAATGGAAAGTGTTACCATGTTCTGCTCCAAAGAAGAAAGTGTACCTGCAAACCAACAAGACAAGAATGTTACAAACTGCACGGTTTAAACGAACTATAAGCATTGAAGCCCAGCGGAGGACTAGGAAAAGCGTTACAGCAATGTGCTAGAAGTGCCTGGCACAAAATATTTGCCATTAATTTTTATAGTAAGATATTTAGTTAACAAAGCAGCTTTATGACAAGTTAAATTACATGGACATCAATGTACAAATACATCATGATTGGAGAGTCAACTGGATAATAAATATTGCATTTTCGTATGGGAACCTTTTCAAAAGTAGTTCCTTTACTTTGGCTGCATTTATTAGTTGCAAAAACTTTTTTTTGGTTATGTAACAGCAATAATCCCACTGGAATTGGAAATATTTGTCTAACAAGACTCCACACTGCAGAGCAAAACCATAACAGCGAAAATACCAGAAGCATACAAAAACTAGAAGTATATTACTAATAAAATACAGCATGACTTACGGTATATGCCTAAGAAACTAAAGCCACAGTTTAAAGACATTTATACAGAATCCAAACTGGCTCTCCACATGTATTGAGCCTCCTAACATCAAGGCATATTTTTTATGGAAGAACTATTTACTGCTATATTTATACTGTGCAGCTTGGTTTTAGGAAGTAAACCAGTAACCATGGTATGATATACAAAGTTGACCGTCTTGTAGAACTTCAGTCGTTAATCTTATCAAAACTAAAAATTCACTGCCTCTGCAGAGAGTTTATCATCTTAAGAATTAGGGATCGTGAGTTCGCAGTCACTTGAAGAATCCAGTAGCAGGCACACAGAAGTCAACGGTGAAAAGAATAGATGGAAAGAGAAGCTTGCCTTCGGAAGGATGTTCAAAACCGCAATCCTGAATAGCACGAAGCAGCTCTGGCTTGAGCAGGAAGTCTCTGAAACCGGAACTGTGGATCCCGACGTAGCCCCTGATTTGTTATTTAGCGCAATTAACGTGTTAGCATAGTTGGGATTCAGATCGAATCCAAGTAGCAGAGAGAGAGGTTAGTGAAATCAAACAGTTGGGGGAAGAGGCTTACTTCTTCGCGACCTCTCCAGTGGGCTTGGCGGCGGAGCCATCGACCGTCTTGTCATCGTCCTCCTCGTAGTCCAGGAGCTCCTCTTCGTAGACGTCGTTCTCCTTGGCTTCTCCCATCCTGCGCCCAAGAAGCGGAACGGAAACCGTCAGCACCGCAAACCCTAGAAACCCAGATCTCGCGATTCAAACGCACCCAGCACTCGAAATTCAAACAACCGCTAAGGGGGGGGAAAGAAAAGGAGAATCTACTACTCACATGTATGGATCTGTCGAACGGAGCGCGTGAAGTAGGTGGGGGATTGGGGCGGCGACTGCACAGAAAGAATTAGGATTAGAGGTTCTGGGTTTTGGGATGGGGGAGGAGGCGACGGGCGGCGGCGGCGGACAGGATAGGGTTGGGTACCGGCTGCGGCGGGGGGCTAGGGTTTCCTCTCCACGATTCGGGGCCAACTTGAAGACGACACGGAGCACCTCGACCGAGCACGAACCATTTATTTATACTGGGAAGGGAAGTAATCCCCAAGTATACATGGGCCGCGGTCGGTTCCTAATGGGCCGTTACATGGGCTCTATAGGCCCATTGAAATACAGCCCATGACCCCTCCCTCTCCTCCTTCCCTAGTACAGTCCCTACGAGGGGAGTAGTAGTGTACTCCAGTGGAGAAGAAGAGTAGTAGAGAGAGACAAGCACTCTCTTCTCCCCTTCTTCCCCAACCCCGACTACCCCACTGCTCCGCCTCGCCTCACGCCACCACGGGGGGAGCGGAGCCCGCGGCCTGTGCCCTCCGCGCCGCCGCAGTCCCTCCCCCTGCGCAAGCGGGGAGATCAGATTGCCGGATAGGAGGAGGAGGAGGAGGAGGAGGAGGAGGGGATTGGAATTGGAGCGCCAGCGCCACCACAGATGGGGGCTCTGCCCAAGGAGGGGGCCCCGGCGGTGGATGTCTCCGTGGAGGGGACCCTGGTCTGGCTGCGCCGCCCCAATGGCTCCTGGTGGCCCAGCATCGTCATCTCGCCGCAAGACGTCCCCGAAGGCTGCCCCCCGCCGCCGCGCTGCCCCGCCACACCCATCATGCTCCTCGGCCGCCGCCCCGACGGACCAACCTATGTGTATGCTGCTTCTTGCTTCCGTACTTACTTACTGGCAACAAGATGTCACACCATGTCAGTCACTCAATCTCCTGCTCAATCCTTCCTCTTGCGCTTGCCACAGCGACTGGTGTAACCTCGACAGGTGCAAGCGCGTCAAGCCCTTCCGCTGCGGGGAGCTCGACTTCGAGCAGCGCATCACCAACGCCCTCACCCTCGCCGCCACAGGCAACAGGTCCACCTGGAGCTACAACAAGGGCAGGTACGCCCGCATGGAGGACGCCATTCTCCAGGCCCTCGACATAGAGAAGGAGCGAGCTCTCGGCTCAAAAACCAAGGCCTACCTCCATGCTGCCAGCTGCTCTCCCAGTCCCAAAACTGAAATGACCAACGGGCAAGTCAAAGATGCTACAGCAAAGGATGCTTCTCCAACCATTCAGCCGTCACCGCTGCTGTTGCCGCTCCCCCTGCCACCGCTGCCGCCCAAGCGGAAGCGCAAGACGCCCTATGACTCTGAGGACGATGCGCCCAAAGGGTCCCGCCGCATGAGGGACCTCAGGGACATCGGATCCAAGACGGTCCCCCCAATGGACTTGGTGAATGCTGCCGCAATCTCGGCTACCAAGTATGATGATCTGCCTAATGATGGACAGGTCAAAAGAATTGTGCACTCTCAGGCCACCACAAAGAGGAAGCATGCTGACACGCATCAGGACCAACCTTGTGGGATCCCCAGGAAGAAGGATAGGTCTCGCCCGCTCTCGGAGCTCTGCAATGGAGACATGTGGAATGGTTCCAGACCAAATGGCCAGAAGGCCGATGAACATTTGTTGGGTGTGGCTACATGTTCAAGCAGCTCCTCTGGCACTTCAACCTTGGATACTCCATTGGACACGAATAGCTGTCATCGCAGCGCAGCATTCAAAACAGATCAAGCAAAGGGCACAGAAATATCCTGCATGACAAGGCTACTCAGTGACGATTCCCGGCATGGGAATGATTTTGTCGAAACTCCCCCTGCTGCACAAAAAATCCTGGAATCAGGTAACCTGCTCTTCTACTTTGTATTTTCGGGTAGTGATTTCTTTGATAGCAGTACCATGTCTTCTAACAATGGCAATCATCATTTATGTTGGCTAGCTAGATGCATGAGCATTGGTGTCCGCTTGTTTATGTTTAACTTCAACAGATTGATTCTGGAAGATGCACAGCATTTCATACTTAGATAGATACACTGCTAGTTTTGTTATCTCTGTTGCTGCTACCTCCAGCCTGTTTGTTTTATTAAGGTGTCATGATGACAATATGGTGATTTTCTTATGTCCGAAATTCCACAGCTCAGAAACTCAAAAAAAAAAAAATCCACAGCTCGGTACAGAGAAATCAGGGAGACCATCAGGCCTGCCTGCAGTTGCCCTTTTTAATGTTGATTGATTGATCACCTTGATCATACTGCTCTCTGCTTATTGTAGTGTTTTTATATATTTCTCTTTTGGGAATTACAGAGGTTTTATTACTTATTTTAGAATTCCACATAAGGTTACTTATGCAACTGAATTGACTTTCTTTATGGAATGGTAGATTTATTGGTCAGTATACCAAACTGATGTTAGGTTGGATGTGATCTTAGCTTAGACGCACTGTGGTAATTTGACATATTATCTTTAGACTTCCTGGCATATGTGATGTTTTCTTCCTGTTTCTGAACCTCTAAAGGGTGCTATACTGACCAAGTGATTTTCACCAGACCATTTGCATAGATATCAACCTTCTGGATTGACAGAGAATCCTACCTGGAAATCCAATAAGCAAATTCATGACTCCCGGAAAGCTGAGAAACGTGCACGCAAAAATATTAAGATGAGAACCATAAGTTCTGTTGATCAGGAGGGCAAGAACAGGACAAGAGATTCTAATGATCGTGACCACCACAAAACAAAGATAGGGAAGCACAAAGTAGCAAGAGATGAGGTTGTCCTTTTGGAGAAAAGGCTGGAGAAGCATTCTTTGAACAAGCCTGCTGAACATGATACTAAAATGCATATTGCCGTAGTTCCTAGTGGTATGGATTGTGTTGGCGCAGTTCAGCAGCAGCACTGTCAAAGCAAGTGTGATCCTGAAGAGTCATTAGAAACCTTAAGCAACCATTCAAACTGTGAGAGTGGTTCAGTATCATCTCTAGTGTTTGAGAAGCCACTGCAGGTATTGTCGCCCGAAAAGAAACCGCTGGGTCATGAAAGATGTCATGCAGTGAAGCCAATCAAGACGCTGCATTTGAACCCCACCCTTTATGATGTGGAGTTGAGTGTGCTGGGGAGCAGCAACTCGGGACGCCGTGTGCCCCTTGTTTCTCTAATGAGTAGGTGCAATCGTAAACCTGTCGTGGGGTATCCAGTCTCCGTGGAGGTCAGTGATGATGTGTTTGACCGTCCTTTATCAAGGAAAGATGTACAGCAGCCTGCTACAAGCAGTGTGAATGGAATAGTATTGAAGAAGGATGAAACTGAGAGTTTACAATGTCTTGTGCCATCATCAGCACAGACATCCCGGCCAAAACCCAAAAGCCGCAGCAGGAGGGCATCAGAGAAGGAAGTGGACAAGTTATGGCAGCCACATACCAAAAAACCAGCTTCCTCGTCAAGAAAGATGCGGAGGCTTTCCTCTTTTGCTTCAGGCCAGAGAGACGGCGACGACAGGAAGTCGGCGGTGGGGAAAGTGGCAGGCGCAACTATTGCGTGCATCCCGCTCCGAGTTGTTTTCAGCAGGATCAACGAGGCGCTGAGCTTCTCAGTTAATGAGAATGCCCTAGCTGGGTGCGGGGCTGCTCCCCGGCTGAGGAGGAGGTGAGGAATACTTGGTAGCTAGGTGTTGCTGCATGTTCACGTGCTTTTTGTGGCCATGCCATAATAGCATTGGGAAATGCTTAGTGTGGCCTATCACTTGGAGCATGGTGATAGGTGATGTATCATGTGGTTGTGAGCCACATCACACTTCACTCACAGTAGAGAGGCAGTAGAAGGAAGGACTGTGCTGAGGCACCCCTCATCATTAAAAAAAAAACATTTGATGGTCTGTGGAGCACATGATCTGACGGTGGAAGCAAATAAATTAGTGTAGGCTGTTGATTACCCCCCTGCCTATCTTGTTTGGAAATCTGCTTCTGGTGTTGGTGATGCATTGCTGCTGTAATGTAACTACCTGTGTTGGTACAGGCCAGGCCATCCTAATTGGAATTGGAAGCATCAGCTTCTGCTTGCTCTGTCTTTCTTTGTTGTTACTGTATGTTGTGTTGCAGTGGGCTGTATGGTTTGGGCTGTGCCCAATATTCCAGAAAAAAAAATAAAATTTGCAGCCCGTAACAAGGATGGGATACCTTGAACCTTTGGAAGAGGGAGATTCTTTGCTTTTGTGAAGGGTGAAGAGAAGGCGAAAAAAGTGAAGTGGAGACTTATCAGAATTGTGGTGAGTGGCGCTTAAATTATCTTCTTTGTTATAGAAGTGTTGCGATTAGATTCGACTGCAACCATCTGCCCGATTCAGATGGATACCATTACATCCATGGTACGTATGTTGATTTGATTTGGGGACGAGCAAGTAGCGATCATTTGCCTGCGTCTAAGCAACCATGCGCAAGGTTAACGACTCATGGCAATCACTGTCACTTGAGTTTACGCAGCACGCCAGACCATTCACGGTAGCTGCACGCAACAACCAATTGGGGGTATGGAGGAGTTTTAAACAGGAGTGTGACACAAAACACGGCTTCTAGGATGCATATGCGTGGGTCTCCAATGCTCCACTTTAACGCGGATATTTGTCTATATAATCTTTTGGGTATCTTAATAATAATAAACATATAAAAAGAGGTAAAGTATATTTTTCTAAGGGCTTGTCTGGATGTTCATTTATCCACCGAGAAATTTGTGTGTTGTAGTGATTTGGTGCCGAATTCAGTTTAAATTTCACACTAAACCACTCTAATATATATGGATTAGGGTTGATATATGGGCATCCAAATCCAAATAAGGCCCAAATTTCACAGTGGTCAGACTTTCAAACCTTGAACTATGAAACCAGATAGCGGACTCACTCCAGCCATCGGAAACCAGATAAATCTAGTCCTTTGATTGATGGGTTACAAAGGTCTTTTTTTTTCTATTTTCTATAAGAATAATAAAAAAAACCTGATTTGATCTCTAAATGTTTATAATTAATTTATTTTACATAAAAAGGTATAAAAGTAGTACCAGTTTTCTTTAGAGTAGGTTTTTAACGAAATATTTTGCATGTCTATGTGCAAAAAAAGCATTATGAACACGAGTAAAACCAATTCTAAATAATTAATTTTATTGAAAAGTGTACTTTAGGACCAACTTTATATTCTGCAAGTAGTTCTTTTTCGTCCTGGCTTGATGATTGACTAACCAAAGCTAAAGGATTTGGAGTTGGAATAATCTTTTTTTCTCATTCATGGCATCATCTCTCAGTATCTGTGTCTCTCACTCTTGTTCGCTGGTCTGAAAAGTCGTGGATAAAAATATTGTTAGCTGATTTATCGTGGGAGAAAAATACTGTTGGTTGGCAGAAAAAGTACGACTGATAAGACAAGCGAACGGACTAGTGCTGAATTAGATATACTGTTATGTGATCCGAACTCACGGTCATGATGAATTCCCGCTAATAGTGACACAAACTCATACAAAATAGAATAGCGTACATCTAACCACGAGAATATATGAGGGCATACTTATATAAGATATAGATGGACTTGGATACGTGATCGGAGGAGAGGGGTAGGCTAGGTGGAGCACCAAGCGGCAGACATGGCACGGTATATATATACAGATGGAGGAGGAGACAGGAGAGGAGGAGTTGTGGCGCGTTGTAACTTGTACCCTATACACGAGTAGGGTAGGATCTGTAGACAGTACTAGTTTGCATCGGCCGCGGCCGTAGTCTTCAAGTTGACGCAACCGCCCACGCGCGCGACCCGGCAGTTTGCCTCCATTGCCGTCGTCTCTCTCTTTCGTTCTGACCAGCACCTAGCTAGCGAGCCATGGCGAGTAGTCGCCTCCTCCTCCTCTTTGCCGTGCAGCTCCTTGTGCTGGTCGCCGTAGTGTCCGGCACACGATGGCAGGACTTCCTCCGCCTGTCGTCGGAGTCGGCGTCGGATGACGACGACGCCGCGGCGGTAGGGACCAGGTGGGCCGTCCTCATCGCCGGCTCCAATGGCTACTACAACTACCGGCATCAGGTAAAATTACTATCGATTACTGCATCAATGGATGACGACATGGCGTGTTTAATTTGGTGCTTCTTATTCTTGTTGCATTGCCCACGGCCTGTCTTGATTGGATTCATCCCTACGTTGCTCGAGTATTTATTTGGCCTTTTATTTCTTTCTAAACAAAGAACGATGATCATGGCCTGCTTTGCAAATTGTGATATTTACAAACAAGAAGAATCGATCAGTAACTGGGCTTGAATTTGGTGCGAGTTCAAGGATTGATTCGATCTGTTGTTATTATG
>Ga0182004_10002898_pt1 | contig 13507 bp, 4 predicted proteins | sample Sormic07211540_1_FD_120479 | JGI IMG/M metagenome (GOLD analysis project Ga0182004, IMG submission 120479) | Endophyte microbial communities from Sorghum bicolor roots, Mead, Nebraska, USA - 072115-40_1 MetaG | ecosystem: Host-associated > Plants > Roots > Unclassified | place: USA: Nebraska...
CCAAACTGTGCAATTAGTTTTTATTTTTGTCTATATTTAGTACTTCATGCATGTGTCTAAAGATTCGATGTGACGGGGAATCTGAAAAATTTTGCAAAATTTTTTGGGAACTAAACAAGGCCTGGGTATATAAAGGAAAACAAAAATACAACCACTCTTGCTCTGGTAACCGCGTCAGCAAAGGAGCCGTACAAAACACCCAGGATATGAGGAGCTGTTATTTTGGCATGGGTATAAGGGGTCAAAGATGTTTCCAATGTAGTGAGGAGGAACCAGCTTGGAGGCCTTTGCTCTAGCTCCAACAAAGGAGTTTAGAAGGAGCCATGTCAAGTAGAAACTAATTATAAGGTTTCTTCAAATCCAATCGTTGTGGTATAAGTGTTTTTTTTTCCACTAAAAAAAAGGAAGCATCAACCATTTTAGAGAAATAGAGAAAAAAAACTCCAAACAAGCATATGATCAAAGCAGAGTTTTGTTGGTTTCGATATGTCCATCTCTAGTATTAGTGAGACGTCCATCTCTAGTATTAGTGAGCATACTTAATGCGACAGCACTAAATGAGTGTAACGATGATGTTCCTCCAAATGTAACCGAGGGAACACAAAAAAACAGAAGTCCAAACAGAAAGTTGGCAAACAAAGTTTGTCGACTTATGAGCATCTTATCAAACACGTTTTCAGTGTACGGAGGAACTAGTTTGGATGCTTTTGATCTAGCTCCAGCGGGGGCGTTTCGAAGAAGGGGCCATGTCAAGTAGGCACTAATTATAAGGTTTCTTCAAATCCAATCGTTGTGGTATAAATGGTTCATTGCCCACTGAAAAAGAAAGCATCAACCGTTTTAGGGAACATAGAAAAACAAACTCCAAACAAGCATATGATCGAAGCATAGTCTTGTTGGTTTTGATATGTCCATCTCTAGTATTAGTGACCATACTTAATGCGATAACAGTAGATGAGTGTAACGATGACGTTTCTCCCAATGTAATCGAGGGGACAGAGAAAACAGGAGTCCAAACAGAAAGTTTGCAAACAAAAATTGTCGACTTATGAGCATCTGATAAAAAATGTTTCCATTATACGGTGGGGGAACTAGTTTGGATGCACATTTTCATTATACGGTGGAGGAACTAGTTTGGACGCTTTTGCTCTAGCTCCAGTGAAGGAGTTTTGAAGAAGGAGCCATGCCAAGTAGGCACTAATTATAAGGTTTCTTCAAATCCAGTCGTTGTGGTATAAATGGTTTATTACCCACTGGAAATAGAAAGTATCAACCGTTTTAGGGAACATAGTGAAAACAAACTCCAACCGAGCATATGATCAAAGCTTAATTTTGTTGGTTTTGATATGTCCATCTCTAGTATTAATGAGCATACCGAATGCGACACCATTAGATGAGCATAAACAACGACGTTTCTCTAAATGTAACCTAGGGAACTGAGAAAACAGGAGTCGAGATAGAAAGTTGGCAAAAAATGATGACTTATGAGCATCTGATCAAACATGTTTCTATTATACGGAGGAGGGACTAGTTTGGAGGCTTTTGCTCTAGCTCCAGCGAAGGAGTTTCCAAGAAAGAGTTGTGTCAAGTAGGCACTAATTATAAGGTTTCTTCAAATCCAATTGTTGTGGTATAAATGGTTTCTAGACCACTAAAAAAGGAAGCATCAACCGTTTTAGGGAATATAGAGAAAACAAACTCCGAACAAGCATATGATCAAAGCAGAGTTTTATTAGTTTTGAACTTTTGATGCATCCACTTATAGTATTAGTGAGCATACTTAATGTGATAGTTGTAGATGAGCGTAAAGATGATGTTTTTCGGAATGTAACTTAGGAAATAGAGAAAATGAAAGCCCAAATGGAAAGTTAGTAGAAAAACTAATTTTGAGAGGCCATTTTGGTATTAATGAGCACATGTAATGCGATGGCACTAGAAGAAGGCAACGACAAGGTTTCTCTGAATATGACCGTTGTCCATAAATGGTTTCTTACGCATCAAAGTGCAGATATCAAATGAGGCCATGATTAAGTGGATGGAACTCCTATCCAGCGGCATTATATGATTTAATTTCTTCTAGTTGTAGAGTATAGGGTATCTTATCATGCTACATAAGCCACATTCAAAATGATATGTTCATCAATATATGTATTTTCATTGAGATTTCACTAGAAGAAATGGTACTAACAAATTATATTATGAAGCATCGTGGGGATCTCCCCCACGGTATTTTGTGTCAAAAAATAAATTATATTATAATGATGTCAAAAGGACATAAGCATGGGCATTTTGGATAACATAGATGAAACAAATGATGCGAACATAAAGGAGGGTGTTTAGCGAAATTCACAAACATACGTAATGCGACAAGAGAAGTGTTTAGCGTAACGACAAGGGTTCTTCAAAGGAGACCACCGTGGCATAAATAAATATAGTAAAGTAGAAACATTGGATGAACCAATGTTGCTTGTTAACTCCTATATGTGATGACACAACTTGATATAATGATGATTTCTTCTAGTCGTAGGAATACAAAATGTCTTCCATACTGAATAAGTGTGCTTTAAAATGTATATTGGCTAAGGTGTTTTTATTAGGATTTACTACAACAAATGTACCATCAAATAATATGCCTAAGAGGCTAAACAATGAAGCATGTAATCTTTAGATAATAGTACAAAGAAATAAAGGTGCAAATGGATAGAAGAACATACTCGTCGAGTTAGATATTTGTTGGTTTTGAGATGTCTTCCATGATATTCACAAACTTATGCAATGCAACAGGCTAGGTACCAATCATAAAGATAAAGTTTCCCGAAAAGTGGCCACTATTGGGTAACTGTTTTCTTATGCATGAATGTGATGTTGGAAGAGCACATAACTCCTATTCAACAACATCATAGGATACAATATGTGACTTAAAAAACATACTACTCCAGTACTGTATTTGTTAGGTTATATCGGTCACAACTCACAAAAATACTTTTTTGGTAGCGCAAGGATAAGGAATCATGAACCTATTTGTGGTATATAATAAAGAGATAAATAGATGTAGACAAAGTGATTGAGACAAACTAAGTTCAGATCAGATGAAGTTTGTCATTTCTATGGTACTTGTCTACTCGACGTGAACATAAGCAATAGGGTATCTATATATAAACATGAAACATAACAGCATGGTTTCTCCAAAAGATGAGCATAGGGTGTCAAAGAAAAATGAATGGGCATGGAACATTCTGTTTGGTGCGTTATAACGGGCAAAATAGCAAATGGTGAGCCTCTTCAGATAAAAACAAAGGAATACAAAATACATAAGTAACTGAGAATACATATCATTGCTTAGGCGCCCTTTGGAACAAAGAAAAAACAACAAATTTCTTAAATATAGTGCACTGGTGGAATAAGAAGACAATGTTTACTTAAATAAAAATGGAAGAGATCGAGTGCTTACCATATTTTTTATAAAGAAACTTAGATTGCAACCTTTAATCATGAGAAATAAAATCAGATTTCAATAAATTAGGAAGTTAAGTGAGAGGTACATACGTCTATTACCCCCTCTCTTATTTGTCTGAAAATACCATGACGGAGGGAATACTTGTGTTTTTGAGAATCCTGTGTTCCAAACGTGGCCAATTTTCTGTGGCTTTGGTATAAGCATGTTAGGTATTTTCAAACATCTGCGATGTAAACAAATCAACGCGGAAGTCTTTCATGCTGATAACAAATTGCTAAATTCTTCTTAAATATGCATATTTCAAGAAGTTGTTTGGATATTTTTTTGGGGCCAACACTCATGCATCGTAGCAATATGCAAGTGATTATTGTATCCTCGATCCATCTACAACCAAGATCCTTGTGGCTCTTAGTCATTGTCAGGCATCAGCTTTGGATGGTGCTCCATGCCAATCTCATTGTACGGTTTCTACATATTGTAAGCTGCGCATGATCGGTACTACTCACACAATGTATTATTGCGCGAGTTATAGGATCTAACCTAACTAAAGCAAGCTGCAAAGATGTGAACTGCCCAAGTCACGGAATTAGTTTGGTGGATTTGTTTAACGCGTGGGGGACGGATCATACAGCGAGTTGGTGGATTATGCGCCCCCCTGAACTGGTAGTGACCAATGATTAGGATTCTGTTGTGGACGATGCTTCGTGTTCCGCAGATGAGATGATTTTCCTGGTGGCAACTTTCCTTTTTATCATTTTTCTCCCCCATGCAGACGTCGCTGTTGGTGTTCAGATCGCGCCTTCCAACCAGTGTCTGCTGATGCTAGGACGTTGACCAGGTGCCGCTTGGTCCGCTTGGAGCCTTCTTTAGCTGTTGATCTAGCCTGAAGATGCATCCGGATAGACCGTGACATCAACTTTGGCCGTGGTTCAGGAGAGTTGAAACTGAAGGAGCCATTGACCATTTGTTTTCTTATCATTCATAAAATTGCAGTGCCCGAATTCCTACCAAACAAAGCAGTTAACGCGGGATGCAGTGCGAGCACCGACCAGACGAGATTCAGATCAGACAGCCGGCAGTTGACTTGAGTTCAGACTTGAGACCTGGGGGAGATCTTTGCCCATAACAGCTAGCAGACCTCCTCAAGCGCAGCATGCCGCCACCCGCCGCTTGCCGAAAGTATTACGAAACGGCAGGAACGCCACCAGATTCCTGACGAGCCCGGTTTCCTCTCTCTGTTGTGTTGCGTCCGCCGCGCCCGTGTGCTCCGCGCGATGCCATCATCGATCGCGACGCGTCACCCGCGCGCTCTCCTCGTAGCCCAGGAGGAGGGGCCAGGACCAGGACAAAACGGGGGGTCACGCTGGCGTCCTGGCTCGATTCTGTCTGGACAGCCGGAGCCAGTCAGCCACCACGGTCCCTGCGCTGTGCGCTTACAGCGTGCGAGCTTGGCTTGACGACGCTCGGGGAAAATGACGTGTGGGTGGAACCGAAGCAGTCTGCTTTCGCGTAGTACGTGGTTGTTTTTGTTTCCCTGCCAATTCACCTGGCGTCGCTGGCTGGAAACCTTGCTGGGTTTTTTCTTGTTTTAACGGAAACACCGGCGACACGCATCGGAATCTAAGCCATTCGTGGGATATGTTGCGGTGATTCCCTTGGTTTCACTGGCTCGTTGCTGTCGGAACCCGGGCTTTGGTTTGCCTGGGGACGGTGACATTTCCAAACCGGGTAACAGTGACGACTGACGTGTAGCTAGGAAAACGAGAGGTGCGTGCGTTGGAAATTACTGAAAAAAAGGCGGATTTATTGGCAGTAATATGCTTGATCTGATCAGGATGAGCTATAAGCTACAGTTGCAGATAGCTTGAGGCGGTGATGTGTTCCTGAGTGTCTACCCCCTTTCGGCATCGGCCAACAGGCACGGAGGGATATAGCCTGGAGAGGAGATGTAAACAGATGGATCGGAGATATGCTAGGATCTGTACTTGTGACTTGTAATCAGTTTTGCTTCTGTGCTTGTGTCTCTGCTTGCGATGATTTTTTGCACACACGAAGACCCTACTCCTATAGTCGGATCCTATATGTTAATATTATATGAACACAGCCAGTTCGCTATTGACCAGTGCATCGCGTGCCATTAAAAAAATAGCGTCGTTGAATTTATAATAAATTCAGAAAAAAAATACAAGCACCCATATCAATCTCGGTAAACAGTCTCTACTATAGGAGATACACATAAAGTCACAAATCATTCAACAAATGTATATGGGTTGAGATGAAATGTCTAAATTATTTCTGTTTGAACCTTTTCTAAAAAAAAGGATAATACAAAATTTATTATGACATTGGTATTATGTGAAAATTGAAAATGAACCTAGAGGATCAAAGACACGACACTCTCCCTTTATAAGACGCATACGCATATCAAAGTTTAATAATCAATAGTTCATACTTTGGATGATTTGGTAGATTTATAATTAAATATACTATCAAATCAAAAAATTATAAATATAGATAATTTAATGTAAAATAAATAAATCATGAAACTATCATTTAAAAGACCGTGTCATATCAAGATACACTTTATTATAAAAATACTAGGTGAATTCCCCGCGAGTTGCTGTAAGATTTTCTTAAAAATAAATTATTATATACATAGCATTACTCAGTATATTATATATGTATACATGTGTATGAATTTGACTTGCATGTATTTTATTGTATTAGATCAGATAAAAATTTGCTAAGTTAATAGAAGAAAAACTAATATTTAGTTACATTGTAGAGGAATCGGTGATGAAACAAATAGTGTATGTACATGACTTGTAAGTTAATAGATTAAAGATTTAAAGCATTTTACATTATATAGATGAAATGATTATTTTTTGTAATTAATATGGGATGACATGGATTTAGTGGGGAAGATGTGGACACCTTGCATGAAGAGATATAACATTTAGTGAATTACTTAGCGGGGAATGATGTAGACACCTTGCATGAAGAGAAAATTCATATAGTGAGGTTTAGCTTTATAAGAGTATATGATTATATGTTTAATGGAGGCACCAAACCGTGGCATGACACCTTGCTGCGACACTGTACATAGGAATTACCTGTCAATATGATACTACATAATTTAAGTATTTAGGGCCTGTTTGGATCATGGCCATACAAAGCCACGCCATGCATCAGCAAAGTGCGGCTCGCCACAGGTTGCGGCGGAGAAATTGGCCACGCTCGCCACAAGTTTGCCACAGTCTACATGCACTAAGCGACATGCGATGGGAGAAAAACGACATGGCAGAATTTTGTGGCTGCCTAAGGTTAAAATAGAACCAAACAACTGCCAAGATTAGTGTGGCTGTCAAACTTTACTCATAGCGAGTTGTGGCCGTGATCCAAACAGGCCCTTAATGCCGACTCCATTTATCAATGTAAGGTGTATTTTAAGAAAATCTTCAAATATATAGTTTTGCACCATTGTCCCTTCAGTAATATTGACATCTGCTACAACTTCAAGACTATTGTAGTAGAAGATCAAACGATTACCCTATACAACATTAAAAAGGTATATAATTGTTTTTGTTCCACCTCCATAATTTTTATTGTTTTATTTTCATTTTTTACCAAAATATAATAAAAACTTCATAAGGAGCTATAGATGTCGTGGTCCCATGATGCCACTCAAGTCCTGTGGTATTCCTTCCATCTTTACAAAAGATATCCTGGCTATATCTTTGACTAATTTTATTCATAAAAAAAGATAGTGATATCTAATGCTTCTAAGTAGCACTAAATTATTCATGAAATATTTTTTTCTTAGTATACCTATCTTGAGTCATAAATATTGATATTATTTTTTATAATTTTGGTTAAATTTAAGATTATTTGATTTAGACCAAATCAATAATTACATTTCTTTAAATTCAAAAAAAAATAATTACATTTCTTTTAGGATAGAGGTTAGTAGAGCATACTGATTTTAGAGATCTCACAAAGGATTCGCCAAAATTCAGCAGTAGCAATTTGATTCTTGACCTAATGGGTCACGTGGTTTAAGTTGTGGCTTCATGGCCATAATATTCTTTCTTTTGTCTTTCAAAAAAAAAGTTGTGGGTTTCCATCTAAGTACTCCATAAAAAAACGCACATATGCGGATCAAATCAATCGACGTCCCTGGGTTGCTATAGACACCTAGTATACTACAACCCCCACAAGAATGCATCTCGATCATCCTGCCTCTCTCACTCTCTGCCTTGGAGAGACCGAGACGTGACCTAATTAAACCTTTCTGTGACATCCATGCATGTCCTAGACGATCCGGTCACGTTTGATTATTACAAAGGTGTGCTGTTACGGCGATTAAATTATCACCATGCATGTGTGTACATCAATCAGTATCAATACAGACAATACAAATCCAGTCCAGCAGCAACGCGCCGCGGCGTGCAGCAGCGGCACGAAAAGAGACACGGTGAGGTGAGTCTATCAGGCGAGAGTACCAATAGAAGCTCATCGAGGCGGCGGCACTTGTACACTATGGAAAATTTAAAACATCTGACGTGAAAAATGCATTGGAAGTTCCTGAACAATTCACCATTTCGTCTCGTAAATTGCTTTCACAGTTCGCGCGCGCAATCAAGCCGCATCCACAAAACTGTTTTCGGTGGCCCGGCGCGCGCGACTTCGTTACAAAAACTGGTCATTGTTGACTTGTTGTCAGTTAGCGACTACAATCAGGGTGCCAAATCGCACTCAAAAATACTAACCATCGATCCGATTCACCCGATGATTGACAAGTTTTGTTTTGTTTTGTTTTTTAAAGAGAGAAATCAATGGAATGAATGTCAATCTCGGAGAGTAACACGTTACACATACGCTCCATGCCCGTTTGAAGCCTCCAACCAATTTTTAAGGTTCCGATCCACAGGTTAACATGGTCGCAGTCAGCAGCAATAATCTTCGCTTGGTTTCTCAACAGCCAAATCTGCTTTCGTAGAGAACTGCGATTGTGACTGTTGGCGACTTGCTGTGAGCTTGTGACCAAACAGAGAATCATGTACCTACACAGTGCGAGAAAAAAAGAAAGGCAGGGAAGAGGCTCGTGCGTGTGCTCGGCAGCGAGATCAGAAGATGATTGCACCGTGTGTGAGGTGTGACTTGTCCTTGCCCGATCTTTACATCCAGTACCTGTACCGGCGTCCCTCGGTTCTTACCACGACACCGTCTGTTCGTGGCAACACTGCAACAGTGCGCGCGAGCTGTGCGAGCACGGCGAGGCCGGACGCGTTGGCGCATTGCGCAGCGGCACAGTAACAAGTGGCGGCCATTGCTAGTCTAGGTGAGAAATTGCGTCGATAGATGACACATGATACCCACAGCTTCCAATGCCCGGCTTGTTCGCTTGGCTGAACAGCTATTATTGATACTAGTACTATTCGCTGATTCGAACGGGGCAACCCACCGGGCAGGAGTAGTAGCGTAGCGAAGTCGTTCGCAGCTTCCGAGGCGGCCGTCCGTGGCACCAATCATTCCCAAAGATACACCGTAGGCTTCCCAACTACTCTGGGCTTGGGCTATCGATCGCAAAGTCGAATGCCCAAGTACTCCTACTCTCTACTACACGCACAACAAGTACACTCCGGTTCTTTATGGATCCCTGTGCTTACAGGTCTTGCTAATGAGAGCAAGATCAGATTTGTTGTTAAAAGCGACAGGGGTTAGTAACATGATGGCCTGCTTTCACGAATCCTGAATCAATGCCCTATCGAGACCGTTCTTCCCAGCCAAAGATTTGCCTCGGAAATGTACACACCATCTGAAAGCATGCAGATACGCAAGTACTACACCGCGCGTGCCCAGCAAGTACTACTGTTGTGGTGTTCATCTGTGTGATTATCATTGTCAGATATTCAGAATAATTTCAGATCATGCATGGATTCACGGCGAATAAGGACCCGATCTATTCTCGAGCGTCGCTCCCACCTGATGGCCACCCCTATTTCGCCTCCACGTACGACCACGAGCTTAGTCCTTCGGCGAGTACCCCGAGTGTGTGTCACTTCACTTCGCGTATAGTAGATACGGGTTCACGCCGAATGGCACGCAGCACGCTACGGTACAGGGCGGGCACGGGCGGCGCGTGTGTGAGAGCGGCCGTCCTGTTGCTGCGGCGTGAGCATGATCTGAACACGTGATCGTGGGATTGTGCCCGTGGATCTTCGTCTGTACCAGCGACATGAGTCGCAAGGGAGGTGGAATTATCAGGCCAGGTGCATGTCGACATGAAATGGCGCCATGACCATGATGAATTCGTACGCTCGCTCCCTGGCTTCTGGATACCTCTTCTCGAAACAACAAAGGCCTTGTTTAGTTATGAGATTTTTTTGATTCAACTATTGTAGTATTTTTGTTTTATTTAACAATTAGTGTTCAGGAGTAGGTAAGCTTAAGAGATTCGTATCGCGATTTACAGACAAACTATGTAATTAATTTTTTTGTCTATATTTAATGCCCCACGTATATGTCTAAAAATTCGATGTGACGAATGAAAAGTTTTGGCCGGGAAACTGAGGCTTTGTTTAGTTTCACCCAAAATCTAAAAACTTTTCAAGTTTTTCCATCATATCGAATCTTACAGCACATGCATTGAGCACTAAATATAGAAAAAAGCAACTAATTATATAGTTTATTTATAATTTACGAGACGAATCTTTTAAGCCTAATCAGTCCATGGTTAGATAATATTTGTCAAATATAAATGAAAGTACTACAATCAATGGCAAAGCCATATGTTAATTAGGGGGTGCATTTTGCACCCAAAAAATTGTAAAAACAATGATTAGATCTAAAATTTCACCATATATGCACACCCATGGAAGATGTCTATGCACCCACAAGCTAAGTACATCCTCTTCTAATTTGCTCTAGCTTCGCCAAAGACTACAATGTCCAAATAAAAAAAAGAGTTAAACAAGGCCTAAACAAAACCTAATGAAGGGAAAGCTGTTTGGATGTCAACTGGCGTCCGGCCGGCCCATCATGCATGCTGGGCCCAACAACATAAACGACCACGGCAAGTCGGCAACACAAATGTTTAGGCTTTGCTAACTACTTTAGGGCCCGTGTACCTGGACCTGGGTAGTGAAGCCCTAGATTTAAAGAAAAATCCACTTTATCTCCCAATTTTCAGTCAAAATCCATTTCGCTGCTCACAATTAGAAAAATTGTTTTTTTGGTTGCTCTGTCTTTTGAAACCGTTTGATTTTTTTCCCTTGGCGGTTTTAGCTAACGTAGAGCCACTTCAGTCATGAAGGATGTAAATCGATAGTTCGAGGTGGCCAAATAGACTTTATAAAAAGATCCAAAAAGAATCAAGACAGTTCATGCAATTAAAAATCACAAATCTGAATTGTTCTTAGAATATTCATATAAAACTTAGTTTATCGATCTCACAAAGAAAAAATGGAACCAACTTCAGTTTTTTCCTCTAAAATCATGTTGTATCTTATGGTGCCTCATCTAGAGTTATCTAAATCTTATATGATGCATGTTTGGTGTTTATTTGTTACTTCCTCCAATCCAAATTACAAGTCATTCTAGGAATTATGGAGAGTCAAAACATCTCAAGCTTGACCAAAATTATAGAGAAAATTATATTTTTTGACATCAAATAGGTATGCTATAAAAATATAACTGATGAAGAATCTAATAATACTTAGTTGGAATCATAAATTTTATTATGTTATCGTATAAATTTGGTCTAACTTAAGATATTTTGACTCTCTATGATTCTTGGAATGACTTATAGTTTGGAACGGAGGCAGTAGTAGATACTCTAGTTATCAATTCTAGTACACTTTGATGACATAGACTGCGTAGGAGTTCAGTCACTTTGATGATAATAACAAAGGTGCTATATAGCCACCTCATACTTGATCCACTTTAGAACCATTACATGTTCTACTTGTACACATATGGAAACTCATATCTATGAACGCACCCATGCACACACATTTCTACGAGCAATTGACCTTAGACCTTAAGATTGACAAAGTCACCATATAAAGTCACGATGTTGATGCACACATCATCTACCGCTGAGCGCTGAGAAATTGCATCATATATTCATAACTAGATCCGGGGAAATGCAATCATGAGTCTTGAGTCTGGGACTCAAACCCTAAGTGAGTAGGTTCAACCACGAAGAAACAAATCAATTCACAATATATATTTGTTAACTCGTTTCCATATCATTATATGTATTAATTTAATGCTAAGAGTCCAGACGTCACTAAATCTTGTAAGGAAGAAAAAGAAAACACCAGGTACAATAAAAAAAGGATATTTCATTGCGATACAGTGGTATCTACCTAGTGGGGCTAGTTCAAGCCAACATCGACCAGATACTTAGATGATTCTTCCTTTGTTGTCCAAACCAGAAACCTTATTTTTTCCTAGGGTCGGTTTCATTTGGAGGAATTGAAATCTACTTAATAAATTAGTCTATTTGGTTTGAAATTTAACATTCTACCACTTCCAAAGTTCACATATAAGCCTATTTCAAATTCATAGGATGGAAGATGGAAATTGATTCTATATATCATCATTCTATGTTTCTACTTTGTAAATTATAACACGTTCTTTAACTCAACCCCCTACACTAAAAATGTACACACATAAATATATCTCTCATATAGCGAACAATGAATATACAAATATAATTCATATACAATCAAATTAGCTTAATTAATATGTCTCTAAATTATGATTATTAAAATAAATTCAATTCTAAGATCCAAGCAGGGCCTAAATTTATTTGCAAGGTGCCCAAGTCTTAGCTCTTACTCCTAGGTCCAAGAGGCTATGCTCCATTTCTCTTTACCGAAAATTCTGGCTTTATGAGAACTCGTCGTTTCGGCCTGGCTGGATTTGCCATACCATTGGGCCTAATATGCTCGGATCGTGGACGAGTAATTGACCACGGTGGCCCATACGTTGATATGTGGAGGGCCAGGCCCCGAAGAATGGCGAACTCCATGACGTGGGCTAGGTGCCTGGATTCCATATTGGTCCGTAGCAGACAAATGGGCCAAGACCATTCGTGTACACAAGGCCCTATGAAAGTGCATAATTTCCTAAAAAAAAAACTATATGAAAGTGCATAACTGTTACCTCGTGCAGACGCGCCATTGTGTATTTGTATTTGTATTTGTATTTGTGTCAAATCGTACAAAACAGTCTGGAGTTTGCAGAGGTAGTCATTACAGTACGTGCCTTCGCGTTAGTCCAACCGAACGTGGCGCATATGGCTAATGGAAGCGCTTTGCTGGTCCCTGAGCAACAGACCAACCATCTTGGGCCACCTAATTCCAAGCCACACACGTCTAAACCTACTGCAAGTAGCCAACTATATAGACAGCCTTCCAACCGGACGCGAATCCGGATCACGTCATCAGATGCTACAGAGATTCAGTACTACTAGTTCAAAAAGACGTGCATTATTTGCCCCCAAAAAAGGCGTGCATTATTTGATGTGCGCTAACAATACAATTACTCACACGAAAGAGAACTCGATGCAAGTTGTGCCGTTCCACTGGAGCAGAGGCAGCCAATGTCCCGTCCCATCCAATGAACGCCAAAGAACACGTACAGCACACAGGCCCCCCTCCTCACCACGCACCGAGGGCGAGGCTGCTGGTCGTCGCTCCCCCCCTGAAAAAGAAGAACGCATGACTTCATCATCGATCTCGCATGTGTTGCACGTACGTTAGGGCTTGCCCAACGCAGGCTAACAAGCTTGTATGCCACAGATAAAAGTGACAGGCCACGCATACAAGCAATACATGAGGGTGTGCATCCGGCAACGCAGGCAGCATAGGTCCAGTACTTTTTGTCAGAACCAATTTACCCTTTGGTCAGAGGTTTTAGCTATTTTCTCTGACAAGGCATCAACAGCTCTCAACACAACGCATTCTCTGATAGAATCTTTGGTCTTTTGACAGACGAGGCGCTGGTTCTTCTGCAAGCACTTCTGACGTTCTGCGAAGC
>Ga0182004_10002899_pt1 | contig 13507 bp, 14 predicted proteins | sample Sormic07211540_1_FD_120479 | JGI IMG/M metagenome (GOLD analysis project Ga0182004, IMG submission 120479) | Endophyte microbial communities from Sorghum bicolor roots, Mead, Nebraska, USA - 072115-40_1 MetaG | ecosystem: Host-associated > Plants > Roots > Unclassified | place: USA: Nebraska...
GAGGAAGAAGATCGTCACTATATATTTTGTAGCACAGCCGGGCTCCAGCTTAGTTGGGCTAATAAGTGCTCAGCTGCACCCAGTTGATTTCATTTCCACTTGGTCTTTGCCTGCTGCAACCAGGCTCTGCCTATGCTTTTAACCTAATGTCTTGTGCAAAAATTTTAACCGAAGTGCAATCCAGAATCTATTGGAACTTGATTGTTAAAAGGCGAATTTTTCGTGTTGCAAATAGGGTATAATTTCATTTCATTTGAGTTGGTCACATTTTTTATCCTCAATCTTTGATTTGACTCCACACCGTCAAGAAGTTTAAAAAATAGTGTCATTGTGGGACGGAGAAGCATTAACATAGCTAGGGATGGCACAGAATTGACGGTAACACTTTACCATTTCATTGACCTGTGCACAGGATTGGCTAGAGTATAGACGATGGTTCACTTAGGCCACTGATGGCCTTTGACTTGGCTATGTTAGTTGTCGCTGCCATAGCAGCCGGCATTCCAACCAATGCTATACTCGTTCATGTTCCTCCCCATCATTGGAGACTCTTGGCTTATAAATTAAAAAGAGCTTAATCAGAACGTGTCAACCACAGAGCCAGTGGATCGCAGCTGAGTTTTTTTTTTTTTTTTTTTGCATGTGGAGCATCATAGCATCGTGGTCTAATCACGGCGTCAATCTTGCTCCTTCAGCACACGTTCCTGGAAGTTTACCTACCGCCAACGAGTACATCGATCTCTACAAACTTAGATCTAAATTTTAGATAATGAGCCGCAAGAAAAAAAAAACCCTGCTAACCATGAAACAAGAAGTGGTGTTTATTAAAAGCCAGTGCAGCTTCATGTAAAATTATTGTATGTAAATAACAGTAATGAACTTTTATGATCGATACATGTAAGTACAATGACGCTGTAGAAAAAAAAGGAAATGAGATGTCCAGGTCACTGAATAGATATGCAGTACATTGAAAAGAGTTTAGCTTATTTATCATCTATTGTTGTTCATGCTTGAAATGTTTTTCATCGCTCATCACGGCGGTTTTCACTTGGGGTCCGAGCCTTTGTTCTTGAAGCCGTCAATAATCAAGTTGCAGGCGTCCATGGTTTTCCCATTTAGCAGATTGTGGTTCCAGAGTTTGATCATAAAAAGCCTCCAGCACCTGTTTCAGCAAGAAATCTCCAATAAAAAAAACAGCACCCCAAAACATATGAAAATATATGCATGTCTGCTGCAGTCCGCAGCCATGCATACAAACTCACGTAGTAGCCACTCACCATAATAGCGATGGGCTTTGTGCAAGTAATTGTCCATGAAGCTGGGAGAATGCTTTACAGGCATATGGTATATGACAATCAGCTATCACCCTGCAATTTACCCTTCCATTTTCAGTAAGGAGATATAGACATATAGGTCAAGGACATGAGGAAACAAAGATGTTGCAGCATCTGACAAACTAAACTGGAGTTCCAGAAAAAAATTATTGATAGCAGTTACTGCAAATATGTAGTCAAAATTAGTTTTGATTGTTGTAAGGATACAAGTGGGTATCCAATGGTGTTTTATTTTGTCAGCTAACTAATTACGGTCAAATGTCATTCTAGCTCATTTCACTCACTCAAATTACATGAAATGCCATTCTAGCTCATGTGAATTAGTTTTTGGGTTGACCCAGTGACCCAAAGTAATTAGAACTTGCGCCCCTTGTTAAAAAACTCTTTCAAAGACAATTTCACCTTTATAAAACAATCATATAGAAAAGTCTATTTTCAGCCCTTGAGCTTTTATTTTAGTAGGGATTTAACCCTCAAACTCCAATACCAAACATGCGAGGTCCTCTAAGTATTAAAACTGAACAGCTGTAGCCCTTGGCTGGTTTCAAAAGCGGTTTGAGTATACGTATATTTTCTAAAAATAAACTAATAGTAAAATCTCTAAAATTCATAAATGATTCTTTTTAAATCAGAAAAGAATTGGTACAAATTTTTTTGTAAAAATATAATTATCTATTTAAATAAATTAGTTACGAATTTAAGAAATTTTAAATATTTTTATTGAAAATATAATCTATCTATTGTTCTCATGTTTTCAAATTTTAAATTTTTAAATTGTTCGAAGAAACTTGGATGGAGAAACGACTAAAACCAAACAAAATTTTATTTGATTTTCTCATATTTTAAAATTATTATTTTTTTAATTGTTCGAACAAACTCAAATGTAGAAATGACTAAAACTAAAGTTATAGATCTTAATGAGAACTATAACTTTATAGTTGATGACATCTTCTTTGAAGCCATTTATGATCCCAAAATTCTATTTAATTTTTTCATATTTTGAAATTTATTTTTTCGAATCATCCTAACAAACTCAGATGGAGAAATGACCAAAACAAAAATTGCAGATCCAGATGAGATACACAATTTTATAGTTTATGACTTCATTTAAATCATTTACGGTCCTAAAACTCATTTTGAAGTTCTCATATTTTGAAATTCGATATTTGAATTGTTCATACAAATTCAAATGGAGAAATGAACACCACCACGTTTTAAATCTTAATGAGATCTACATCTTTGCAGTTGATGACTTTCATTTCAAGTCATCTGCAGTCCCAAAATTCTATTTTAAGTTATCATATTTTGAAACTCAATTTTTTATTTCAAATTGTTTCAATGAACTCAGGTGAAGAAATTACCAAAACCAAAGTTGTTAGTCTTAATGAGATAAATTATATTTTTAGAAATTTTTTTGGTACCAATTTCATATTTTTCGATATAAAGTTAATTATTTATAAATTTTGGTACACTTCTGTTGTGCATAACTCAAACAAACTTATGCTTGTTGATCATAAGTATCGCAGTTACATAGTCAGTACTGCAAATACATGAATTAATTTCTAGTATCAGGACGTCAGATTTTCTTAAACCTAGCAAACATACTGGATCTAATCCAAACCTGAACATGGACAGCTATCTACATGGTTACAAACCTGTTGCATATATACACACTAATTCTAGAGTCACATTTATTCTCAGTCTAACTCAAGTCACCTGCGCGACCTTCCTACCAAAAAAAAAAGTCACCTACGCAACCTCACCAAAAGAAGGCAATACTTAAAAACATGCCATAGGAGTAAAGACAATTTGGGTTAGTCAATCAATAGCAGGAAGTGAAATCACTTCTATTTACCGTGATAGCAGAAACTAAGAGAAATATTGGGGATGGAATAGCAGGAAGTGAAATCACTTCTATTACCGTGATAGCAGAAATTAAGAGGAAATATTGGGGATGGACTGACCTCTGTCTCGGAACAAATGAATTCCACATATGCATGACACGCTTCTCATCTATTGCAATATCATCGAAACTATCAAGCATCTGCATTCAGTCAGAAAGTTAAAAATAAGAACTAACTATTTTGCAGTAATACAGGATGAGTTGGGCTCAAGCTAAGGTAGCATATGCTCATATTCATGTTTGTGCAAGAACGGAGCAGAAAGATTATATCTACCTTTCTATCTTCAAAGTCAGCAACATCATCATCAACTTCGTCTTCACTATCATGATTTGAGAGAACTTCTTCAACTGTCATTTGCTACAATAAGTATAAAGAGATAGTTAAGCTAGATTGCAAATATAAGAATGAATCATGTTGGACAGTTGGAGCCACATTAACATGACACAGGGAACCAATGCTCAAGGAGAATGAATTAAATTACCAGAATGAAAACCGTAACTGCATATATAACACAAATGCTGAAAATTGGCCCAAAATGTTTGGACATGGAAACAAAACTGAAACTAGCAAGCTTCACAAACATCATCAAATGCTCCCTCCAACATTAAATCAAGCCTTCCCATCAAATTGGTTAATAATTTGAGAAAATATGGTACCAAGTAGTATGCACTATGCCACCAAGTAGTTACAAGTGACTACTTCACTTGGTATGTGTTCTGAAAGTTGCCATGCACTGTGATGATGCCCTAGGCCCTGGGATCTTGAGCTTGAGATAGGCATAATTTAGGACAGCCATGAACTTTGCTTAGCATGGTCTCCCAAGTATGGCCTTGTAAGACCTAGCGAAGCCCACCACATCGAAGGTGAGTTTCTCCGTCCTGAAGTTGCTTTGGTCATTGAATGTGACGGGGAGCGCGATGCGTCTGAGTGGCATAACAGACGGACTGAGTGCCGATCCAGAGATCCGCAACCTATTGAAGGTATCCACATAGAGCATGTTGAAGCTATTCCCTCCATCCATTAGGACCTTCATCATCTCGACATCTCCCACCATGGGATCAACCACAAGAGGGAAGCGACCCCACTTAGGGACGTGGTCAGGGTGATTGTCCCTATCGAAGGTGATCGGTTTTTCTAATCACGTGAGGTGGCTTGGAAATACAGGTTGGACAATGTTCCTAACGCTTGGATTCATAGGTCTTAGGCCCACCGAATATGAGCATCATACCCCACACTTCTAGGAACTCGATGCTCATGTTCCCTTTGCTGTCGATGTTAAGTGGATCTTCCTTTGGAGCAGCCTTATTGTTTTTGAAGGCATCCGAGTACCACTTCCTCATGGTGTCGTAGTCCTACGCTGATAGATAAGCGTAGTGTTAAAGCACTTGTATCTTACTTTTCTGTAATTTACTTTCCTAGGCTTTCAAGCCTTGTATTAGGAATATGCTCAACATCGCTTTAGTGGTTAGAATATGCTGGAGCAGGTAGAGAGGTCCTCTGCCTATAAAAGCAGGGGCATTGCCATTGTAAGACTAAGCTATTGCATTTCCTAGCAGCCTATGGCCAAGCTACCCTCTGATCCAAATCTAGAGATCTAGATTTGTGGTTTCCTAGCCAACAATTGGTATCTAGAGCCTAGGGTTCTTGAGTGAGCAGTCATGTCCACCACCGGCCAAATCGAGAGAGCACGTGCTACTGCTACTGTCAGTGCGGTGTTAACCCCAATGCACTAGCAGGAGGAGCCAACAATCACATCGCGTGCCTTGCTGTGCCGCAAATGCAGCGGCGGCAGCCGCAGTCGAGACGACCATGCATGCGGCTCAAGCCATGGCGGTCGTGGTCGCAACGATGCGCGTCGAGATGGAGCAAGAGTCGGCAGCCAGATCGCAAAGCCCAGTAGGGCGTAGTCCTCAGTCACCATCACCAGAGCGACGCCGTGGATGCCACGGCCGTTCGCCGGTGGCACAACCGGTGGTGCAGACCATCTACTGCGACTCTGGAGCAGGGATACCATGGGTGATGCTCACCAAGTTGAACTACAATGAGTGGAGTCTTTTGATGAAGATAAAGCTGCAGGCTCGGCATCTGGTACGATGACAATCGCCAAGCACTAGAGGCGTTGTGCACCACCATCCCCACCAACCTTGGCACCTCCCTCGCTAACAAGGCCATGACGAAGCTAGTGTGAGAGTCGATTGTCGCGGCACGCATCGGTGGTGACCTTGTCCGCTCTGCAGCGGCTCCGTCAAGAGTGGGAAGGCCTTGCCTTTTAGCTCGGTGAGCAAGTTGAGGACTTTGCCCACCGCCTGAGCAACCTAATGAGCAGATGGTGCACAACGGCAACACCGACTTCACTGAGGAGCGCGAGTGGAGAAATTTCTCTTTTATATGCTGAAGACATACTCCTAGATCGTGATGTTGATCGAGACGCTCCTCGACTTTGAGCTCCTCGACATACTCAATGCGGTGCAAGATCGTGAGGAAGGGCCTCACGCTGAGCGGGGCACGATGGAGAAGTGGTACGCCTTTAAGGAGGAAGGCTTCGGCTCGTCTGGCTCCTCCAAGGAACGTCACTGACGTCCATGCAATGGCAAGGAGAAAGGACCCCAGGCGCAAGCTGGTGATGATGGCAACGCCGCTGACAAGCGCAAGGCGACCCGAGATGATACCTGCCTCAATTGCAGCAAGTTCGGCCATTGGGAAAAATACTGCCACCTTCCTCCATGTCGCGATGAGCAGGCTCACGTCGTGCAAGCAGAGGAGGACGCTGCCCTATTCTTGGTGCACGGGTGCTTCGAGCTACAACAAGAAGCATAGGGAAGGGGGGAGTTCAACATTTCCCCTTCCTGCATCGGCTAGCTCCGCATAGGTCCACCTTGACGAACCGTGCGCCCACACCTTCCTCGACAAAGGTACTGGCAATGACAAGAGCAACAGCTAGTACCTCGATACTGGTGCAACGCACCACATGACTGGTCAGTGTGAGTTCTCCAACCAGGACTCCAGCATGAAGGACTCTGTCAAATTTGACGACGCCTGTGCTATCGAGATTAAAGGAGTTGGCTCGATCATCTTCAAGACCAAGAGAGCGGAGCAACACTTGCTCACCTGCGTGTACTACATCCCAACCTTGAGGAACTCCATCAGCGTTGGGTAGCTGCACAAGAACATCTTAGGGTGGAGATTGAGGAGGGCGTGCTACACATCTAGGATAGAAGCTACCGTCTTCTCGCCAAGGTGAAGCTGGGAAGCAACCGCATTTATGTGGTTCATGTGCAGGTGGCACACCCCCTTTGCCTTGTCGTGCACCAGGACGACGAAGCATGGCACTAGCATGAGCGTTTCGGGCACCTTCACTTCGAGGTCCTGAAGTAGCTTTGTAAGAAGGGAATGGCCCATGGCATGCCCCACATCAACCACATCAAGCAGCTCTGCGACACTTGCGTGGTGACCAAGCTGAAGCGCCGACCTTTCCCACGTCAAGCCTCCTACCAAGTCACCGAGAAGCTCGAGCTTGTGCACAGTGACCTCTGCAGTCCTATGTCACTGGCCATGCCTAGAGGATGCCGCTACTTCCTGCTCCTTGGCGATGACACCACCCGCTACATGTGGGCCGTGTTGCTCGACTCCAAAACAGCACCCAACGAGGAGTGCGGCCACAAGCTCAAGATGCTACAAACGGACAACGACGACGAGTTCACGGCGGCCGACTTCGCCGCGTACTGCTTTGACGAGGGGGTTAGCACCACTACTCTATGTCCTACACAATGCAACAGAATGGCGTGGTCTAGCGCCGCAATCAGATAATGTTGGCAGCGGCACGCGCCTCCTCAAGCACATGCTAGCAGTATACTAGGGTGAGGCCGTGATGACCGTCATGTACCTACTCAATAGCCCGCCGACCAAGGCACTCGACGGCAAGATGCCATATGAGGCCTGGCATGGGCGCTAGGCGCAAGCCGTCGGTCAGCTACCTGCATGTCTTCGGCTGCCTCGCCTTCATCAAGGAGCTGAACAACGTCAGCAAGTTGGATGACCGAAGCTCACTGGGGGTCTTCATTTGCTACGCAGAGGGGGTTAAGGCCTACCGCATGCTCGACTCGGCAACACGGCATGTGCGAGTGGCACACAATGTCATTTCGATGAAGACCTCGACTGGGCATAGGCCAAGGCTATGGATGAAGACTATCTGTAATGCCTACCAAGAAACTAATCGGCCTGTTGTTGTTGTATCTTTATCCCCATACATATTTCCTCCAACATCAACATAGACTACATTGGTCTCTACCTCCTCAACCAGTGACTAGGCCAGACATTCGACTCCTCGACCATGTGACTAGGCCGGGTACGCGATGCTGAGACACCTTCTCATGTTGCTTTTTGGGCATCCTATCAACACAATTTCATTGTCGATTCGTCACCACCACTGTAGCTTAGTACATCGCCAACTTCGCGTGCTAAGGAGACACCTTCCCACAACTTCTTCCATCATCAACCCGCCTCACACGTATTGAATCTAATGACCGATTGTGCGAGATCCATCTGGCACCCTAGCTCCAATAACACCTGTCATCGAGTACTAAGCTCATCTTCTTTGAGTAATAGGTAAAGGCAAACACACAGGGTACGCTAGGTGGGCCACATCATAACCTAGACAAAGCACACATAGCAGATTCACTTGCCGCACAAAGTGTAGAACCGCGTGAATGCCGAGCATTTTGCCTACCCAATAGGTGAATATCAAGTCCCAATGCCTCAACCACAGGCCGCACTGCCAACCAACCCTTCAATTCCTTGTCTCATCAACCCAATTCAAAGAAGAGGTAACCGCAATCATCATGACGGCCTTCTCTTCTAGTCCCTCAAACGCTAATGCATGGTTGTGCCCTCTCCCTTGTACATCTAGTATTGGCAACACAAATGCATGCTCTCGTCCTCGATGTGTTACTGGTCTAGTAAACCTAGCACATGCCTGCCTCGGCTTCAGCTATGGCGGCTTGACTGCATCGACCCTCGCTATCTCGTTTGCGCTGATTGCATTGTTGTTTGCATCTCTATCCTCAACGATACCAACGACGACTACCTCACCATGGCCTCATTGCGCCCATGACTTCATGTGTGATAGCCTCAACATTAGCAACCCGACCATGACAACATCAACCATGGCTATCTTAAGAACAACACCTTAAACTATGGCTACTTCACCCTCACAATCGGCTACCCCGACATCAACACAAAGGGCTACCATCTTGCATGAGCTACTCGTCGGTTTTCTTCTCTATTTAGAGTACCGTAAAGACTACAGGGGTATGTTAGATCGTTGGCTTCTACCTTTGGCTTCTTCCTCCTAGTCATCTAAACTCTATATATACCACCCTAGAGGCTTAATGCAAACCATCCAATTTTACCTGATTATATTCCTCTTACACGGTCAAGATATATAGAAATGTATAGGATGGGAACGAAATAATATATATGAGAAGAGGTACGCAATTTTCAACACCTGTCCTTTGTGAGAATGGAAGAACTGACGTGTTCGAAGGACTTGACGACTGCCAAATAATATAAACACAAACAAAGCAGCAGTTAATTTAATAGCTTTTATCAAGAGTGAAACAAGATATAATCAATTGTGTAACATGGTATCAAGAACAAAAACAGAAGGGACTTACAGTTTAGGGTCAAACTGATCAACAGACAGTTTCCTGGTCTTTCCAAACTGAATTACTCTTGGTGGTGACAGATGGCCGTCATGTAATGAACAGGCAGGATCAACTGACGTGTCTGACAAAGAATTCCCTTAAAAAATTAGGTAACATCAAAATCCATGATGACTATCTACAAATTTTGTGTGTTATCTGCAAGACACTTATGGCAGTGGTTGTTTATGTGCCACATGCTATTTATGCAAGTTTCCACCTGCATATTATTAGTTGACGCTATAGACAATTGTTGCTGGTTTAGTCTTTATACTATTTTTGGGGAACTAAGTTGGCACTGTACAAAAAAAGGGATATCCAGACAGCAACCCCTTCATGTCATCCATCTTTCCTTTCCACAGTAGTTACCAAGTCATGAAATACGCAAAAATATTAGGGCACCATACATCTTAGTAATGCAAGTAAATTAAGTTTTGATGTCAAAATTGTGGGTGTGGGTGTTTATAAGGGATACTCCCCTCATCAGGGAAAAGAAAAAGAAAAAATGTTGAACACATAACTATTGAACTTTTGATGTTAGTTTACTACTTGGACCGTGTGGCCAATCTCATATTATATTTAAGTGTAAACATCTAATACAGAAAAGATATGCAGTTTAAAATATATTTTCTCCTCATAAAAAAATCTGTTCAACACATAGCTATTAAACTAGGTTAGAAAGAGCAAAGGAGATAAATACAAAATTCATGGACAGGTAGATTTCACTATGTTAACATGAATATAAAAATAAAAATCAATTAAGATAGAAATGGAAGATTTGAAATGCCCAACCATGAGATGAGACAAGAAATCTACGTGGTACATTCTAGGGAAATGGCAAATGCAGATGACCACACCAGCCAGCAAAACAGAGCCAGAACACCAGTACCAAGAAAGCCTCCCCGTGCAGCAGTAGAACAGAAAAAGATCAAGTGATGATGATCAGTGGTGAAGTCGAACAGCACAAATCAGCAGTGTGGAGGATGAGTAGCAACAGGGCAACATGCTTCTGCTACTCCAATCCAGAGGGTCAGACGCACGCATGGGGAATCCTCAAGTCGCAACGGGCAGGTGGACAAGCAAACAGACAGGGTCTCTGACAAGCAGGCTTAACAAGGGTGTGTTTGGTTTGAGGATTTGGGTGGTTAATCATCTTCTCACTTACATATTTGTTGGATTTGTGCAATACAATGGGTCAATTCTCCAACACATTATCTCTCATAAGCTAATAATTAGTACAAGCACAAGGAACGGTGATTCCACCAAAATTAATGGGATGAAATCACAATGCAGTGATGCACCCACTGATCTAGCATGGGGTTCCTCAAACCAAAGACCCAAGAGGATGCAATACACTTAATGTGCAGCAATGGGCTGCAATTGATGGACAGGGCAGAGGCGCAACATGGCATCAAAGATAGTGCTGCAATGGGCAGTGTATGGGATTGCGGCGAGCAGCAATGGAGGGCATGCAGACAGCCCTAGCTGACGCAAAATCACAGCGCAGCAACAGAACGGAATCAAAACACACTACTTGAGCTGGTGATCAATGAGTGGCAGCAATGGGCTGCAGACGAAGAATGGGCCATGATGAGCGGGCCGAGCCAAGGAGCTACGATGGGCAGCTTGCAACAGGAGAACCGCAATGGTGGACAGAACAGAGGAGCTGGGACAGGCGGCCTGAAGAAGCAGCAGATGAGAGCAGAATTGGCGGTCAAAGAACAGGGCAAAAGGTGGCACTGCTCACCGAGCAACAAAAAAAGAGGTGAACCATGAAAGGGGTTATATTAACACTAACCCTAACCCTTAGCATTGCTCTAGTTCAATATTACTTCCTCTGGTACAGTTTACAAGGCGTAATTTGACATGGCACAATCTCTAAAGTTACACTTTGATCAATTCCTTTTTTTTTGAAACGCAGGAGAGCTGCATTTCATTGCATTAGAGAGAAAAAAGATCCCCATACAACTCCTTCCTCCCATACGGAGACCGGATATGAGAGTCAGGGATCCAATATAAAAAGGCTCTAGCCTAGGAAAACAGAAAAACAAGACCCAGCCACACCTAAGCAACTAGGTTTATGACTATAAAGTCATGATCGTTGCATAGTACATTTGATTGCTGTCATGATGTCAGCAGCACGCCCCAAGTGGAGCACGACGAACCAGACAAGGGACACGAAGCTGCTACTTCAGACCCGGGTGTGTTGCAACCTAGGAAAGGAGGTTGAGCCAGGCGCCCAAACGTCCTCATCAGCGGACCCGAGTGGGCTTGAGTCGATGCCTAAACGCAGCTGCGACTGCGGGCTCAAGCCAGGGCAACGCCCATGTATAAAACCCAGATAACCCTGAGGGGAGGATTATCAACAATTACAAACCTGAACAAATATTAAGATTCCTCCTTGCTACTTGCGTGTTCTGCTTCCCTTCTTCTTCCCCCCGATTCCATCCCCTTCCCTGCAACTACCTCGATTTCCCTTCCTCCGATCTCTGATGCTAACACATGAACCTTAGTTCATTTGGGGGTAGGGATAGAGATAATCATTGTCAAGAGGAAAGCCGGGCAAAGTCGGCGTCGAGGGAGACTAGAGCACTTGGGGAATTGGATTCGAGGTGAGGTTTTCCCCTCTGCGCCCTATGTTGGAGGAGACTGGGAGTAGAATTGTCTGACTATTGCTTGATTCATCCAGGGCTGATTGCATGATATAAATGGGCCAATAGTCACCTGGAGCTAATAATGCTCCTAATTTGTAGCCCCTGGTTGCTAGCCTAGCCACATGACAGATCATGACAATTGCTGATGTGGTAAATTGATTGGGCACGGGATATAGGAACAGCAGATAGATTGGCTAACTCGCCTCCCTCAGGAGGCTCTGAGCTGCTTCTTAGATCTATTTTTGCTTGCCTTTCCCAACCAATCTATGGATGTCGATGCAGCATATCCATGGTTAGAACCGGCCCACTCGCCATAACAAATTGCAAATATAACTATATCAAGTTTGTATTACAATAGTTAAAAATGGTGGACAAATTATTGGTCAACTATTGCAAAGTATGAATCTTAATATTTGTGCATGTGCATGTCTTGTAAACTTGACCGGAGGGAGTACTAGCTTTAGGGATAAGTTCATTTCAATGGCTTAAGAGAAAAAGATTAGAAATGTACCAATTTCCTTCAGCACGTAGCTATCTTCAAAGCTCGCATAGGCATCTTCGGGTGATTTTGATCCTACACCAAGTAAAGGTCCATGTCTGATTGTCTCAGTTGCTTTTGAAAGAACAATCGTCTTGGTTGTTTTTGACGGAACGATTGTCTCAGTTACTTTTAATGGAATGATCATCTCAGTACCTTTTGACGGAACAACCACCTCAGTTGCTGTAACTAATCTTCTGCGCTTCTTGTACTTTGAGCTGATGCAATATTTTAGGCACTAAATAGAAATTTTAACAGAAACTTGATAAATCATTAAAGGTAAGGGAGACAAGCATACAAATAGGAAAATGTTCTCTGTCTCGGATCAATTCCTGCAGGAAAATCCTGTAAAAACAAGATGCATTAGCTTTTCCCAGGCATTTGTGCGAAAACTGTTTCTAAAAATAATATTCAGTATGCATGAATCTCCAATGTCTTTTATCTAAAATCCATTGGGTCTTCCACTTGAAGCATGCAAATTCTTAAGTGGGATTTGGTGCACTCTTGATTTTGCATCCAAAGAAAACAAGAACAAAAGCAGACCTATGGTAGAACTAGCAGAAGAATAAGAGGGATGTAAAACTTGAAAAACTTGTAAACCAGACTGTGGAAAGTGTATCTATATACACCAGTTGTTAGAAGTGCAGCAGTAGAGGATGAGCAGACTGGAATAGCTAGCTAAGGCTGGACACAGGTTCAGTTTGAAGCAACTGGCTTGACATCATATTGAATATGCATACATATATATAGCAGTACCTAAGTCGGTTCGCAAAGCAACCTGCTAGTCCTAGCAGCTTTACACTAGCAAAATCAAGAAGTTAGGCTCAAGCTCATAGGTTCAATGTTGTAAAGCGTCTAGAATTCCTTTCCTGTGTAGTCCCTCTAGCCTAGTTCTTCTGCCTCCCCAGGGCCTGCTTATTGTGTAGCCCGTCCTTCCCTTGCAGTGTGCCAGTGTCGCCTTTGTACCGTGTTGTTTCTCTTTTTGGTTTTAATAAATTTCACAGTGGGGGCCTCCCTTGCTGATATTTCGCTAAAAAAAGCAAAATCAAAGGTGGCTACTACTACTATCTGTCTAACGGCACCTGTCAGATTAGAAGAGTACAGATTCAGTTGACCACTTGCCTGACAGGCTTTATACTACCTTACTGACCAAGTAAAAAAGGGACCTGTATGGCAGCTAGCTAATTAGGACAAACTACTATTAATACTAGCTAGATAGGTGGTAAATACAAGCGTTACTACTTGTTAAACTTTCTGATTCCTTGATTAGGCTAACCCTAGGAGGGTAGCAATATAGTATAGCATACATGGGCCTCATGGGCCTAGCCACATGGGCCAATACTCACTCCTATACTCCAACACCCCCCGCAGTCTGGAC
>Ga0182004_10002900_pt1 | contig 13505 bp, 16 predicted proteins | sample Sormic07211540_1_FD_120479 | JGI IMG/M metagenome (GOLD analysis project Ga0182004, IMG submission 120479) | Endophyte microbial communities from Sorghum bicolor roots, Mead, Nebraska, USA - 072115-40_1 MetaG | ecosystem: Host-associated > Plants > Roots > Unclassified | place: USA: Nebraska...
AGCCAATTGTAGACATTGTGAAAAATTGTGAGGCGACTAACTCGCATGGTATGTCATTGCTTTCTCCGTTCAAAATTGTAGGTCGCTTTAGCTTTGTCCTAAACTCTTATTTCTTTGAACAAAATCATAGGAAAAATTCACAAAGATCTACAACATAACATGATTCATTATACAACCCCACGCAATATATTTTGATGCTATATTTATTTGACATAGTAGCTGTTAAAGTATTTTTCTCTAGACTTGGTTTTTTAGATAGTCCGGTACGTTCAGATTCAGATCTTTGTGGAAATGTTTTAATCGATAAATCAGAATCAATTTACAGAATCTTTCTGGATTCTTTGAATCAGGTGAAACTAAGGTTACTGTTTCTCTTTGCAGTACAAAAATAAGAACAGTTCTAATCGTTTCTCGAAAATCCAAAACATTTCATGTTGTCATTCTGATCATTTTGCAAAGAAATCCGAAACGTTTCATGGTGCCCAAGGCACCCTTATAAATCTCTACAAAGCAAGTGGTGAACAAAGTTTTCTCCTTACAAAGAGAAGGCACCAGATGTCCAGATGGATCACGGCGAGTAAAGCTCTAGGTTGTGTGTGGCTTGAATCTTGATCCCTCCCGGGGTCTGTACTATAACCAGCTTGGTTGATCGCGATCAAGCTACCTGGACTGGTGATGAATGAAACAAACACAAGTGTGTTGCTCGAAAAACTATAAACGATTGTTTAAAGACACTATCTAAAGTTCTGACAGAGCAACCATCTTCAGATAACTGCAACTCTATCAAAAAAAAAAAAAACTTTAGTCAATTGTTTGTTGGTGTATACGTATGTATGACTACTCGTCATCAGATTCTTCCGAGGACTCCGAATCTTCATCCTTTTCTCCTGAATCTTCTAAATTTTGCTCATCGTCTTCTTTTACGGCTTCATCGTTGTCCGTTTTGGCCGCGTCCGCGTTTGCCTCGGCCGAAGCCTTGGCATCTTCCCTTTTCCACTTCAGCGCCTCGATCAGGTACTCAAGACTGGCATCCTCTTCGGAGCCGGCGTTCTTGGCTGTCATGAGGCACTCGGCGACGTCGGCTGGCGTGATGTCCACCTCCCTGAGCAGCTCCTCGACGGCGCCGAACAGCGGGTGCGCGTCGATGCCGAGGTAGTTCTTGGCCAGGGTCTTGAACGCCTCGAAGCCGCAGTAGGACATCTCGATGTGCATGTCCATCCGGCCCCGCCGGATGAGCGCCGGGTCGAGCCAGTCCACGTGGTTGGTCGTGAAGACGACGATCCGCTCGCCGCCGCAAGCTGACCACAGCCCGTCGATGAAGTTAAGCAGGCCGGACAGCGTCACATTGCTCTCTCTACGGGATCGATTCTTCTTCCTGGACCTCCGGTCGCCCGTCAGGTCCAGGGAGCAGTCGATGTCCTCGATGACGATGACGGACATACTGGTTGTCTGGATGAGGAGCTTGCGGAGGTCGTCGTTGTTGTTCACGATGGTGAGCTCGACGTTGTAGATGTCGTAGTTGAGGTGGTTGGCGATGGCCGCGATCATGGTGGACTTGCCCGTGCCCGGCGGGCCGTAGAGCAGGTACCCCCGCTTCCATGGCTTGCCGGTGCGCCGGTAGAAGTCCCTGTTGTTCCGGAACGCGTCGAGGTCGTCCATGATCTTCTTCTTCTTGGCCGGGTCCATGGCCAGCGTCTCGAACGTCGTCGGGTGGTCGAAGTTGACGAAGCTCCACGCGTTGTCGTCGTCGTAGCACGAGTACTCCGAGATCCTGTTGTTGCTGTACAGCCTGCGGCGGCGGTTGCCGAAGAGGACCTCGCGGCCTCGCCGGCGGACGTGCGGCAGGTACTCGTCGATCACGAGCCGGCGGTGGCGTTTGTGGAACGTGAGGCGCTGCACCTCGCGCCGGCGGCTGCTGTTCTGCGGCCCCTCGACCCCCTGCGACGACGCCTCGTCCGTCACGGACGACCACATGAACGTGGCGCCCCGGAACTCGTCGGACACGTCCTGGCCGTCGCGCATGCTGATGACGAGGCCGTCGCCCTCCTCGGCGCCCTCGGCGCGGAGCTCGCTGGCGTCCTGCGAGCACGCGGCGCTCAGGTACGCCTTCACCTCCTCGAAGGTGCTGTCGCGCGCGCCCGCGGGCTGTTTCCTCAAGGACCAAGGGTAGGCGGCTGGCTTCTCCGAGATGTCGAGGTTCACGTAGGGATCGACGACGGTGAGGACGCGGCGTGCGTGGCGCCGGAGGAAGACGTTGAAGTAGGTCAGGAACAGCCGCCGCGGCGCGTACGCCGCCAGCAGCGGCGCCAGGAGGAACCACGACGAGGCGAAGTTGGCCAGCACCCACTGCCGCAACCGCGCCATCGCGCCAGGCTGCCCCGTGACAGCCATGGCCGTCCTAGATCTTGCGCGTGCAGGTGTTGTTAATCACGCGCCGGCCGTAGATTTATACGACGGGAATAGACTGAGTTCGTTTCGAATTCTCACGCTGGCAGCGAGCATACGGGAAAGAACAGAAAGTCTGCGGATTTTCTTCTTTTTTTTTTAAAAAAAAAAAGAGAATGTTTCCGAATTTGTTTCGAGTTGAGAAATCCGCACGGGTGCCTCGGGCAACCGGAGCGCCCCTATTTTAGTGATCAGCAATTTCATTTCGTTGGTATGAAGAAATAATACTCCCTTCGTCCGTGAAAGCTTTAATTTCTAGAGTTCTATTAAGTCAAATTTTTTAAATTTTGACTAAATTTTTAGAAAAAAACACTAAGATTTATAATATCAAATTAATACCATTAGATTTATTATAAAACATATTTTCATAAGATATTTGAATAGCACAGATTCTAAGAATATGTGATTGTCGTCGTTATATACTCCATTCCAAACTATAAGGCATTTTAGCTTTTCTAGATACGTATAATTTATTATGTACATATTTATATACTCCCTCGTAAACTTGACAGTGGGCTGAGATCCAAACCAAACTCACACCAATCCAAAACATATATATATGTGAAAGTCAAATCCAAACCAAATTAGACCATGACTTCAATCATCCACACCAAAATATGCGCTAAACTCATTAAAATACATTTTCCAACCCACCATTTCACCGGCAACTCATGCTATTGTTTATATTTAACCATGAATAAAAGCAAAAAATAAATAGATAGAATAAAAAATCATTGTAAACTCTATTATTTTTCAGCCCACTTTAATAGGGCTCAAACAAAACTGGCCCAACAGCCTTTTCAGCCTGTTTCAATCCAAACCAATACAGCCAAAAGTAAAACCAAACCAAAAAACCCGGTTTTAACCCAAACCATTGTCAGGTTTACTCCCTCGGGTTGGTAAAATAAGTCGTTTTGGACAAAATTTGGATTAAACATTGAGAATATAAATCATGAATATCATTTAAGTTATTGAGTTTAAAAATATAAAACCACATAAATAGATTTGTGTTGAAAAATAATTTCATAAACATATACATATAACACTTTTCATAAAAACTTCTAAACAAATGTCAAAGATATTTTTTGGATATATATAACAATTTTCAATAAATACGTCTAAAAAAAAGTCAAAGTTATTTTTTAGAGACCATTTCACTATCAAACACGACTTCTTTTACCAACCTAGGGGAAATATACGACATACATGTATAGGAAACAAATAATATTTATATATATATATAACAAAATATCTTATAATTTTTAACAAAGGGAGTAATATAGTGGAGCAATGATGTGAGTATTTACTTATTTATTTATTGTATAACAAAGGATGTTACAGCCCCTTTAAAAATGGACATTGAAGACCCTTCAAAATTGATATGGAGTACGCTAGCAGATTAGCTGTCAATTCTCTCCCCAGGTGATTAATTTTAAATGACGATGTTTTATGCCGAGTACGCTAGCAGACTAGCTGTGAATCGATCTCTCGATGTGATTAATCCTTTAAATGACGATTTTCCAAGACAGCAATTAGTGTACAACTAATATTAGGTAGAAAAGCGTAGCGAATTACCGATGAAGTTGCCATCGTGAAAATGAGGTAGTGGTGGACGGCACCTATTTCAATCTATAGCTGTCAGAAGAAAAGTATGGACCGAGGCAGAAACCAATGACAACCACCAATGCAAATCAGCAATAACGAAGCACAGATGTAACAGTAAGTTGCCACTCGATGTCTCAAAGAAAAAGCAAATATCCCAGTTGATCAGTTGGTAACAAGCATGGCAGGATGTGAGCAAACAGTCGCTTTAAAATCAGCATGACAGCATCCTAACAGCCCACCATCCTTTTCACTGTGTGCATGAACTATGAATTCAGTCATGACGGTATTTGCCTGTGTGATGTGCCTAGTTGCTAATCCTCTGAAAGAAATAGAGGTAGCCCATTTCCTTGGGCAGGTCAACTGATGCTGCGACCTTGCTGTCGTTGAAGATTGTCCACCTCCCGTCTTTGAGGACATGAGCTACGTAGTGCCCGCAGTGGGTAGAGGTGCCCATATGGCTCACAAACGCCATCAGCTTGTATCCTGTACATGTCAGAAAGCATTGTTAAGGTAAACAAATCTCAAACCAAACAAGAAAACGACTATGATGATCTAGATAGACCCTTTCAGTTAGGTTTTAAGGGGCAAGTTCAGAATCTGACCACTATGCTGATCAAGATAGGACCTTATTTTATCTAAGTTCATATCCTTTCCAATGTTTTTTCAAAGAATGTTACAAAACAAACTGTTTTCTTGAAAATTTAGCTAATTTAGGTTTTTGCATCTACTTTTGTGATAACATGGTGCCTAATTAGCTATCAGCAAGGCAGGCATATAGATTAAATTCCGACATTAAAGTGAACCTTTAAAAATTCAAGATGATTATTGTGCCACTGCACGGGCTAACAAAACAAAAGGGTTAGTGAAACTTACTGCCACTTCCATCTGGAATGTATGCGTCATCAGCATTTGCATTGCTAGTGGAAGAATCAGCAGATGCTGAGCTCGATGCTTCGGGGTGGCTGAAAATCCAGTCGGTTGCTTTCTCAATATTACCGCCCTAATACACATCAAAACAAGAGTCACACCAGAAAAGAGATAAGAACATTGCAAGGATGATTGATAATGTTGGAATCAGGAGACAAGAATGGGAACAGATAGGAAATCACTAACTCTCTGAAGGTTAAGAATCTTAAAATATTTACTCAGAACAACAAATCATAAAAGAGAATCTTACAGAAGCTTTCAGGGCCTTTATGGCAACATCTTCCTGAAATCCAAAGGAAATGAGAGTTTGAACACTTGCTTCATCAACAGACGGCTCAGAAGCACGTGAATCTTTTGATATTGGGTCATTTATATCTGCATCACAAAATAATTTAATGGAAAACAGTTTCTTCTCTCAAAATTTTGACTTGGAATTGAAAGTTGCAAGTTGATTATTATTTCATTATGAGAAGCATGATTAACTACAAAACTGCTGTTGCAAACCAACCTGGATCATCCATGTGAGAGAGGAGCCAATTCATCGCCTCCTCAACTCCTGTGTTTGATGTGTTAATAGCAGCTTTCTGACAATGAAGGTAGTTGAAGCCCATGCTTGCAAGTTGGGACACAATATCCTCACTGGCAACAGGGTGAGCAGGCTCAGCACTGTTGTCACCAGAACCTAAAGTGTACATTGAAAGTCATAAAAGCTGAAGAGAAAAATTTAGGGAAAAAAAACTAATGAACGACAGTCTGACCTCCTTCAGGTAGTAGCTCTTCCCCAGGCTGTACACCTTTGCTGCGCATATGTGTGATATCAATCGTATCTGGCACATCTATATAAACATCTGCAAAGAAATAAACTGTCAAGACCAAGTGATCCTAATTTAAAAGAAAAAACTACCCAGACAACGAAAATCATTATGTAGTAAGTAAGCACAACTATGAATCAGTATTAATGCTTACTCTCAGACACAGAACAGGAAATGATAGGCCAGAGCTGAAATACTAGCAAGATATTGCTAACTAATATCATTATTTGTAGATGATATTGTTGATACAAGCTGATTTTTTTAATCAAATTTAGGACCAGGTCTATTGAACTGAGTTGTAGGTAAGGCTAAGCTGGATTACTTGCTAAGACCAGCCTGAAAAATGTCATGTTTGACACTGGACATGTGCTGTGCCAGAAGCTCTCTTCCAAAGCAGTCTCTAATGGATTTGATCATTTGAATACCTTTATTGCAATATGCAGCATTTATGCTCAAATAAATGGTGATGGGGGTATTACCGAGTTTCTTTGGCACCCATCCTGCTTCCATTACAAACTTGCGCATGTGCAACACAAGGTAATCAGGAAAGGTGTTGAAACCAGCAGTCCTGCATGAAACATCTCTTCCTTTAATTGAAACCCGATCCATGCTAACACGATAACAAACAGCTATCACATAGTTCTTCAGCATCAATTCACATATAAATAACACAAACATATCAAACACCTAGTAGTCCATACAAATAAATAACGTGTTGTCATCAGTGCATGTGCATACCACCAGTGTAGAAATAAAATATGCTCTTTGATCAAGAAAACTCAATCAACAAAGGGATCAATTAAAATGCCAGGAGGTTTTCCACAATTTATGCTATCTTCAGGGAAGTCAAGCATTAAAATAAATGAAAATACTAGGACTGATCAGGTAAGTCAAGCATAGGTGTGCAGATCATGAAATTAATTCATGGTACCTTCATTGGTCTGAGGTGTTATGCTTAGTTGCTAAAGTATTACACAAATACACTGCATTTTGCCCTAGTTAAACTGGTCTCCAATGATTTTTCATGTATAAATGAGCTTTAGTGCCACTGATGATCATTGATACATAAGGTTATCACTAATATCCAAATATTTATTAATTCATTGGAAACAAAACTAGGACATTGGTCAAATAGCAACAAAGCATTGCTCTTTGATACGAGAACCTTATGTCATGCTATCCTTTAAAATTGAGGACCTCAAATTGTACATACTTAGTGGCGGTAGTCTTCGAATTTAATGCAGTGCTATAAAAATCCGGGATTTCCTCTGGCCCTGAAAAACTCGCTAAGCAAGCCTCCAATGGGACTCTAGGCCTGACAATATCCTCATTAGACCTGTTATGGAAACACAGTAATCCATAAGCCAACACTCACTAGGTACCAGATGAACTATAAATGATTGAACGCCTTACACTTCTTTTCCATCCAAGTCCATTGCAGCTTTCTTCTCATTAAAAGCTTCTAGCTGCTCTGCACACCCAACAAATGTCAAGGATCTAAAATACATTTGTTTAATTAGAAGCGAGTCAAGATTTTAAAAGCTACCTTTATTTGTTGCCTCATGCAGTGGTATGCTCAAAGAAAGAATATAGTCAGACCGTTTGTTGTAGGAAACTTTCCCAGAAGGGCACTGGACCCTCTCTTCAACAATGAACTTGAAACCGGAACAAGGATTTAGCTCATGGTTCCCAGGGTTTGCCTTCTCAACTCTGTCAATAAGGTGGAGGAAGAAGTCGAGGGCATCCTGTATGAACACATTTCAAACCAAATAATGTTAAGACACTTATTTCAAACAAAATAATATAGTTATTGATATAAAATAGGGAAAAAATGTTCCTTAATCAGCACAAAAACAGTTGTTATAAGTTGAAAAGAACATTACCTGTTGTCTCATGCTAGAAAATTCAGGATGGTTCGCGGCAATAACTGACTTAAACATGCGAGGACGTATCCCTTCCTGCCCCTATCAAATTGCACGCACAAAATAGAAAAACAATCAGAAACAAAAGTATGTCAAAGAACCAGACTAGATAGGGCTTGTAATCTCAATAAACTAGAGGTGCAGCAAGAGTACATGGTGTTTCACTATCAGTTGGAGGAGATAAAAAGCCAATAATAAAAAAAATTATTTAGGCCCGCAATAGCATTTGTACAATTGAGCAGACCAAGAGACATGTCAAAAGAAGTCTACGCAAGACTGAACCACCAAACCAGCACTAGTGACATGCTGAGAACACAAGGATAGCAAAGGAACTGACAATTGGAAGCCACAACAACAAATCAATATGAAATGAAATCCATTATACCTCCTTTGCTGGTGCAGAATATTTACCAGAGAGCAAACCATGTCCTAGTTTTGTCCTATAAAAAAAACAAGCATAAGAGCAAATAAATTCTGACCACCTCGTGCATAGAAAATATAACTGCTAATTATAGCTTGAATGGAAGGTGGAACGAATTACATTTTCCTGTTGAGTGCTATATGATTGATTTTAACATCGTTTAACACTTGTGACAAGGCTCTTAACTAGCATCCTGTCCAGATGACAAGGCTGTGTTGTCCATTGTGATGGCAGAGAAAAAAAGGTTGGCTCAATGAAATTTGATTTTAGAGGTGATCATTTCATTTGTAATGCTGTTGCGCATGTAATGCAATTAAATAGCCATTTTATGACACTTTCAGCATAAGGAACAAATGATCAAATACTAGATTAATATTGTCTTTTTAGGCATATCTTCAGCAATAAAAAACTAGAAAAAAAATGTAGACAACCTAAACTAAATAAACATAAACATTTATCACACACACACATCAACAACACAGATGCATAGGTCGATACTTCAGCAAGGCTATAAACTTACATTTGCATGTTTAGGTCTACTGTTGGATCAGCTGGAGCAGTTGCAAATGCAGCTTTCAAACTCTGTTTCTCAAAGTATCTGAAATGAAAAAAAAAGTTAAATAAAAGAAAAAATATATATAAATGTAACAATGTATCAAAAACAAATGTGAATAGTAAAAGCAACCTTGATATGAAAGGATGGGTTGAAAACATGACTTGCATTATAGAAGCCATATAGCAACTGTAAAAGAGGAAGAAACAGGAGCGCTAAATTATTTGTAACAAGGAATTGTCAGAAAAGAAGGGTATTTCATTAAGTCAAATCATGCTACCTATTCCCAAGATTCGCAAGACCTGTATAGCCAGGTCCAAACAAAAGTTCAGCATCTTTTCCACTTTCTTGTATTCTATTCCAGTCATAATTAGTGTTGGCATCAAGTTCTCTCTCAGCAGTAGTCATCTCAGTCTGCAAGAACAAATTTATAAACCATGCGGTCAAGCATAAAATTGCCTCTATGTATATGTTGAACAAGAAAAATACTGTATTATGCATCGCCAGCTGTAACATATATCTGCCTGGCGAATATTACAATGAATGATATCTTACCCACTGTTTACAATAACTCCTAGAGCAATAGCGTCTACTGATGTACTGATAATGAAAATTTTCAAGGGTTCAAGAAAGCAGTCAAGAAGTTGGCGAGCATCCTACAATGCATACTCAATGTGATCTAAGCCTGGATCCTACAATGACAAAGTACTTTACATATTTGTCACTATGATTATTCAGATCTGAACAAAAGGCTCCATAAAACAGAGCTAAATTATAATAAGCCTTTTAGTCCATGTCAAGTTCGATTAATCTAGAAAACTATCACAGATAAATCATAAATGACATAAAATTGATATAATAACTCACCTTTTGAAGTGAAGAAAAATCGATACCGAAATGTGATAAGTGCTGAGCTAATAGTGGATCTTCAACGCTATCATCTTCAGGGTATGAGAAAACATCTGAGCTGTCACAGAAAATATGGCATCAACAGGTATTTTAACAAGCAACCACAGCGAATTGCATATATCAGTGAAATAAATTAAGGTGTTTAATAAAGAGAGAAAGATAAACATGTGCTGTTTTTTAGAGATTGGTGGTGTTTGCAAAACTACTTCCCTTCAGATAAATTCTTTTTTCAGTTTCCATGCCCCTGAAGGCAACTTTGGGCATTAGTTTATGATACTGCATTTATTAAGCTATTTAAATATAACAATCAATATAATTGTGTTGAATCTATCAATATCATTTTTACATGATCCACGAAGAAATTCAAAACGTACTAATTGGTAATTGGTATAATAAGAAAACAAAAGGCTAAGTGTCTGTTTCCACATATTAAGCTTTGTAACTGAAACTAGTAACTTGCAAATACTAAGCAGCCATTTAGTTGTATTCCATTATCCAACCTTAAAGTGATAAACAGCACAACCAACCAGTGACTCATAACTATATCTATATGAATAATTCAGTAAATAAATAGAATTGGGTAGTGGTTTTTTGTGTTTTTTCAATAAAAAATCACAATACAGGTTTGATACATAGAATGGAGAAAGAATTTCAAGTCCTGGAATTTTCGAACCAAAAAAACAAGAAAATAAATTGTAAAAGTTCAGTTGTACAATTACCTGCTGCTTCCAGATCAGCAGTAATTGTCCCAAGCTTTACCGCAAGAGGGTATTTAGTCTGTTCATAGTGTTCAATGGCATGATTATTCCCACCACTCCCATCCCAAAGCTTCCTCCCACAAAGGATCATACCATCAGTTAAATTCATCCAGAGGTTCTCAGTTTTATCGCATTTGCTACACTTCCATCCAGTAGGAGGCACAACAACACCATTGTCTAGCTGTTGCAGGTCCATAGCATATGCACTAATGTTCTTCTTGTCAGCAACCCAAGCAGCCAATTGTTCTTTCCTATCAGCACTTTCAGCAAGTAAAACTTTATCAACCGCAAGCCTAACCTGCAAAATACACATCCTAAATTAAAGTACATACAACTGCTTTGGCCTTTTGCTATTTGCATCAAGGGTAAAGACTACCTTCTCTGGCAAATCAACTGATGGAAATGGAAGAGAGACAAAATCAGGTAAGATGACAATTTCAAAAGTATCATCATATTCTGGTTCTTGATCACCAAAACCTCCTTCCACACCTATCAATTGTGGGAAAATTCATTAATAGAAACCTAAACTGTCATTCAATACATAGATTTAACGCTGGTGTTAATAGATCCACATCCTAATATTTGTAAGCCAGGAAACACATGAACGCACTGTAGACTATCCAGTTCAATTATGAAATTTCAGATTCAGATATGGAGGACATTATAGTGTACATATGCTAATAATAAATAAATGATACAACCAAATTAGGAACGAACCCCATAAGGCCAAAAGTACTGTAAATTCGAAAGCCCACCAGTCTTTTTTTTTTAGTAGTTAAGCATAGTGCCATACCCCAACCTTGCTTACTAAAACAGCTTCAACAACAAAACACAGAAGGCAAATATATTCTAGTAGTATTCCTGTAGTATTATGGTGACACTGCTACACAATTGACACAATTTCATATGAATCCAGATACAATGCACCCCTTTCTGTCCACCATAGTTCAATGCTTGAACTTATCAGCATTACTTTTCAGCTATCGAAAAGTGTTTATCTCTCACAACAAATCAGCATCAGCCTTTTTTTCAGCTAGCCAAGCATCATTGTGCCACGTGATCATCATAAGTACAGCATACCCATTTACATAACAATATTTACTATCTGATGAACTGCTGGCTTCACCCAAGCTAGGCAGAGCATTAAATATTTATTACTGCCTGAACTGGTGGCTTCAATCAAGCTAAGAACACATACCTATAGCGAGGAGGGTGGGCTTCTTAAGCGGGCGATCCGCCTCGTCGGGCTCCGGCTTCCGGCGCTGCACGATGTGGAGGTACACGGGGTTCCCCGTCTTCTCGAAGTTCCACTCCACGTACTCCGTCCCGAAGCCCAGGAACGAGCTCATGTCCACATACAGGCCTCCCTCTGACCTCTGCGCACACGCAAGCACACACATCCAAGCTGCCTCAAACCCTAACCCTAACGAATCGACTTGGAGTTGAGGAACAGGACAGGGTGGGGGCATGGCTGTTACCGGGGTGTCGAAGGAGACGCAGCACTCGTCCTTGTGGATGCGGTTGGTGGGCTCCGGGATCCGGACCTTGTGGAGATGAGAACGCAGGAGATCCATGGCCGCGGATGGCGGCGAGCGGCGGCGGTAGAGGGTGGCGTCTAGGGTTTTGGGGGGTGGAGACGGCGAGAGGAAGATTGGAAGAATGGGTGATTAGACGGGGGAAGCGAGTTTTATTATTAAGAGGAAAGCTAAACCCAAACGCTCGGCCGGCCTCCTGAACCCAAAACCAGAGCGAGCTGTTTTCAACGAAATATTCGAAACCTTTGTGAAACATTGTAGTTCTCGCGTGTTCGTGCAAGAATAGTTTTTCTTCATTTCAAATTATGCAATTTGCACTCAATTTGAGGGCTCTTTCGAGCAATTGGTACGTGTGCCTCGGCAGCAGGAAAGAACGCAGATCCTACGAAATTAAATCTCAAAAAGGAAATCCTACGAAATATTTAAAAAAGATTGCTCACGGGGAGTTCATTTTTTGGGGAAAAAATGTCAGTATACATGTACACACCCTTACACACACGTATACGGTATACATCTCCATCTCCATGACACCGTCACCGTACCAGCAGATTTCAAGTAAACCACGTGAAAACGAGAAACGCTTCGCAAGAACAAGTATATAGATAGATTCTAGGTGTAATAATAATATATATACAACATCCGAGAGAGCTATCAAAGAACTTAGGGATGCAAACATTTGCTGTTTCTTCACCACGTGCCATTGCCACTAACAAATTCTACCATCCAAATTCCACTCGTAAGCATTCCTCTTGAAAGCTTACCCAGGCGTAGTGATCTTACCTCGAACAAATCTGCAGACGAAGAAGATGATTCGACGCAGGTATAGCAAACAAGGCCATAGAACTCGCATCACCGGAACTATAGCAGTTCTTCCTGGCATTGGCGTCGAAGAATCGATATCGCAGCTCTACATTTTCTAAGTACGTGCGAATTGGATACGGGAATCTCGTTGCACTAGGCATCACGGGCAAGGATTCCTTCCTTGGAAGTTGGGACTACCAATCTGCATTTCTAGCCTTGAAGCATCTGCTTTGGGAAACGACCAAAGCTCGGACGGCCGGTTCACTTATTGTTTTTCTTTTACAATAAATCAGGTACTTTCTGCCAAACGAACAAGGCTTGCAGTTTGATGCACCACAACGATCATGAAGCCTTGAATAACTTTGGATATCTCTTAGCCATGTGCAGCCTCTTCATATAGATGTAGATCTAGCTTAAGATGCGAGAGTCAGTGTGTATGGTGGTGGTATAAGCATGTACTTAAAGAGTTGAGGCATAAAAGAAAAAAAGAAGCATCTGCTTTAGATGCAACACTACATCACACACGACACAAAGCACAGATGATCCCTTTCCGAAGCCGAGTTGCAGGCTTGCAGATTTCAGAAGTCCAGATAGTGACAGACATTACAGATATTCGATACTTAGGGCCTGTTTAGATGGGGAACGAAAATTTTTTAGGTGTCACATCGGATGTATCGGAAGAATGTCGGGAGGTGTTTTTAGAAACTAATAAAAAAACAAATTACATAGCTCGTCAGAAAACTGCAAGACAAATTTATTAAGCATAATTAATCTGTCATTAGCATATGTAGGTTACTGTAGCACTTAAGGCTAATCA